>Ga0307517_10001293_pt1 | contig 41989 bp, 31 predicted proteins | sample 23_EM_MG_FD_194515 | JGI IMG/M metagenome (GOLD analysis project Ga0307517, IMG submission 194515) | Populus trichocarpa ectomycorrhiza microbial communities from riparian zone in the Pacific Northwest, United States - 23_EM | ecosystem: Host-associated > Plants > Roots > Unclassified | place...
GGACGCAGAGAAGAAGCGACGCGGAGCGAGCACGATCAGGAGGAAGAGGCGACGAGAGGGAGAATCTGGGGTAGTCTGGACGTCGGGAGAACGCGACGTTGCGTCAGGACGTAAGAAACGTTGCGACATTGCGTCAGGACGCACGGGACGCACGGGACGCAGAATATCCGGCCCTTGCGTCAGGACGCAACGCCGGCGGATCAGACGCAAGATCCGTTTTTGCTGATGTCCTTTATATAGAAGAAAATCCTAGCACCGCCTTTGCCGCCTGACTCATACCCCAGTATGAGTTGCATATCCGCGTAACCAAGGAAACAATACAATTTGTCGTAAACCTTTACAAAGGAAATCCCTCATAGCAACCGTGTAACAAAAGAAAGAACACCAAAGTTATCCCAACACGTATCTCACCAGGGGGCCGTGATACAGATTCATCGACGGAACAGAGCTACCACGAGGACAACCTCTCATCGAAAGGACCAGAAGCACTAGTTTCAGACTATCTTTCATTTTGACACCTACTTCACCACTGTTAGTTTCATACTCATCATCCATGACCCTGCATCCCTAGTTCACCACGTATCACCCATTGCAAAACACCGTAAGTGCAAGGTCTACCAACATCAAACACATTATCGCCGCCACAACCAACACAACACTTATGATATCGACCGAATCCTCCATCCCTGAGTCCATCATGATACCGACAGCAAAGCGCCTTACTACATCCTCAGTAGATGGGATTTACCTCGGTTATGAGTCGGAGGAGATTCGGCAAAGATGAAGAGTGGAGGAAACGCGAGGAGAGAGTCGGCATGCGCAGGTCATTTGTCCGAAAGGGAGCTTGTGGTTTGAGGAGGATAAAAGGACTCCTGTTTTCCCTTTGTTCGTTGTTTTGATCACCCATCAAACTTTCGCTTTTCTCCCCGCTCTATCTTCTGTTCACAGACTATCAGTCACTCGTTTCTTATTTGTTCGTTATCGGATTTGCTTTCTTGTCATCTTTCCTTTTCGTATCGATAAAAGTTTTGGTTCTCCCACCTTTCGTGGTCGGATCCACTGTCCACCAATCATTTTGTTGAAATAACCTACACTTCACCTGCAGACTTAGTCGATTACCTGAAGGGCCCTCCGGTCACCTGCGGTCCCACCTGTCAGCCGGAAAGCCCAGTAGGTTCTGCGACTTGAGAGAACTCCAGTCACCGCCCGCCCGTCGGGCCAGCTATTCATCAGGAAGGGAGCCGAGATACCCGTCAGTCCAGGGTATCTTTCTCAATGCCGTCTCCCATACGGACTAAAAGACCGCCCGACCGGACGCATAGGTTCACTGCTTTTCGCCCAGCCTTCTGATTTCTTTCCTAAGTCTGGTGTCTATTTTGGTGATTTTGTCTTCCAACCTCCCAACCCCTTACCCATCCTACTACACGACCTTTTCTGTTGGATTGCCTATAGTGCCCATAGTTATGTGGTTATGTGGATGCGGAGTTATATGGGTACGCAGTTATGCCGATATGCAGACATCCAGATGTGCGGGGATACAGTTGTGCCGAGATGTGGATATGCGGGTATGCTGATCCATGGCTGGGAGATAAGCGATTCTGAGGTATGCGGTTTTGTGGTGTGCAGCGACTAGGAACTAAGCAGTGAATTGTTACTTTGATATTTCATACAGGTAGGGATATGATATTGGGTTTTTTTGTGTTGGTTAATACCTATTAATATCGGACATTCGGAGTCGGGCATTTGGCTTCATGATGTTTGTTTAATCCTCTATGCCACCAGGCATAGGGGTGTCAGCGGAGAGGATAGGCTTTGGAGCTCACGGAGGATGATGAGATATGGAACTTAGGATGACTCTAGAGTGCTTGAGATTCATAGGGATCAGGGTTTGTCGGCTTAGGGGTTTCTCTAGAGCCTTTGAGTTGCACGAGTTTTTGGCCTTGATGGGTGGAGAGATATATACAGTGTTCCCAAGCGTCCCGGCGCCTGTCTCAAGCTGTAGGGCAAGAGCGTTCGTCTTTTAGGAAAGACTACCGTCTAAGAGGGTGACTGTAGGGCCCTACAGTCCTCGACGGATCGGTAACTCCCGAATCGTACCTGCAGTCCTCACCCACCATCTGCACTCCTCACCCGTCATCTGTAGTCCTCGCCAGTTACCTGTAGGGCCCGCCAGTCACCCGTAGGGCACGTCCGTCATCCGGAGTTGCCCGGCAAATTGGGCTACCTGAAACACCTGCAGTCCCCGCCAGTCCATCCCCGGCTCCCTTTCAGGTACTGCCGTCCATCCAGTCCTGAACCGAAGACGGACGGACTGGGCGCTTGGGAACACTGGATATATATCTTAGCCTGCTCCGAAAAAACTGGAAGAGAGGCAGCCGACAGGTCCACCATTCTTCCATGTTCTGCTGCTGCGCTTGGAGTCTATTGCGATTGTACTTTTCTTCTCTCATTATTCCCTGCTTTCTTTACTTTGCGACGAACTAACTCTCAAGACTTCGTTTGAGGTAATTTACCGAGGCGAGAGCATTTAAGTGAAGCATAGTTGAAAATTGCATAAGCATGGGGCAAGAATTGCCATTGTCTAGATTATGGGGTTTGTGATTCCGCCCACGAGCCCCGCCTAGCCGCCTATTAGTGAAAGTGATGGCTGATCATAGCGCTCTCCCAGCATAGTAATTTGCGTGTACAGTTTGCCACAAGCCTCGGTAGCCCTCATAGCCGGATAAGTATAGTAAACAGGCTTCGTGACGCATGAAGGTTCATAGATACTGCCTCAGTTATAGAAACTCGCTAAACTCTATATGTATAGTCGTGGTAAGGAGGGTGCCGGATAGTGTTGGGGTTGGGTCTGCCGTGGTGAAGGGAGATTATGGCATGATTGCAAGGGCATTATAGCATTATTAGGACCCGACCAGTCCCCTACACTAGCCAATACAACAACCCAAAATGCCTACTAGCAATTTGGAGTAAATAAATATGTCTGCTAGTGTATTGTTGCTTGTTTGTCGCGACTGTGCTCAAAGCCCTCGTTCTGGGGTGGTGGCCGATCAAAGTATGACAATCTTTGAACCCCATTCTGAGTAGCAACCCTGAGTCTATAGACAACCCACTAATTTTAATAGGGTAATCCGGTTGGATTTGTGGTACCACGTGCCTGACAGCCTTGACTGCGGAATAGAGAGTCTGGGGAGTTTAAATCGTGTCTACGCCAACGCTCAACATCTTTTAGTTATTCCTTTCACTTCCATTACACCACATCGGTATACCATCAACAAAACATCATACTATGATCAAACAAATGTTTCATTTCAAGCTCACACAAAACCTTTTTGTTGCTGGTATCCGTCTCCGTATGGGATCTTACAGAAGATTCCACACTACTCAGGTAAGATACCGATTAATGAATAATTTTGGATTACACCAACTAACCTTTTTGCTCAGAGGAAATATATTGCAGAACATGTATCCCAATTATCCAACGGCAAATCATCTGAGAACGATGGACATTATATGACCCGGGAGGGGTATTCCAGGCAGAATGTGGAGTTCATGGACCATATTTCAGAAGTGCTAAAGGTATAACCTCATTATAACATAACAATAGGTCTTTAGGCAACTTGACTAAATGGTATCAGGGCGTCGTGAAATGCAACCGTGCTATCGAAGCTCTTGGTGATTCGTCAAAGAAGTTGGAGAGTGAGATGTACAAAGTTATGACCAGGCGCAGCAAAGAAATCGAAGAACTGCACGAGAAGATCCTGAAACTGGACGACAAGATAGGAGAAAAACTGGACGTGGAGATGGAAAAACTGGGCGAGAAGATTGTGGGACTGGATGACAAGATCCTAGAACTGGATTACAAGGTGGATGAAAAACTAGACGAGAAGATAGAAGAACTAGGCGAGAAGCTTGTGGTACCGGACGACAAGATCCTAGAACTGGATTGCAAGATGGATGAAAAACTAGACGAGAAGATGGAAAAGCTGTACGAGAAGCTTGTGGGACCGGAGGACAAGATCCTAGAACTGGACGAGAAGGTGGGAGAAAAACTGGACGATAAGATGGAAAAACTGGGCGAGAAGATTGTGGGACTAGATGACAAGATCCTAGAACTAGATTACAAGATGGATGAAAAACTAGACGAGAAGATGGAAAAACTGGGCGAGAAGATTGTGGGACTGGATGACAAGATCCTAGAACTGGATTACAAGATGGATGAAAAACTAGACGAGAAGATGGAAAAACTGGGCGAGAAGATTGTGGGACCGGAGGACAAGATCCTAGAACTGGACGAGAAGGTGGGAGAAAAACTGGACGAGAAGATGGAAAAACTGGGCGAGAAGATTGGTGAACTGGGCGAGAAGATCGGGGAACTCAACTAGAAGATAGGAGAAAACCCGGATGAGACAGAGCTCAATGATTCAGTTTGCCTATTGTGAGGATACTCTAGTTGGCTACTACTAACTTCTAAATGGGAAAAAGTTGATATCTCTTTATTTTGCTGTCCTTACAAAGGAGCCTGTTCCTTTTATTTTCCGTGTGCAGCATCGTACTGCAATTTCCCAGCAAGCCACGATTTCTGGCATTCTCTAGGCCATGTCATTTAATTTTTAAAACCCTTTGTACCCTATAAATCTCCCCTCCATTTGTATGTTCAACCCGCATTTTGGATAGAATATCATGACACAAACTCTACACTTTGAATCAGTCACTGGGAAGGTCTGTGACAGTAGCAGCACCGTGGAAAAACAAGATCGGTAGTTGTACCAACACTTTTTGTAAGTTAGGTGACCATGTATTTTAAACAACTATTGGGTTGTTGGGGGGCGCAGCGCATCCAATCCCTAGTTACCGAATGACACAAAATCTTTCGTTATACGAGCAATGATGATAGACAAAAAAGATATCAGGGAATAAGAAAGAATATAGAGATCGTGTGCAATAGCCAATGACTTTGACAAGACAAGAGATGACCGTAGAACTGTAAGAGAAATGAGATGTGTAACTGATAATTAACGAATAAAGGGAAGAACAAGCTACCTTATATCCATATCAACAGAAATCCTTCTTCCCGGGCACACTTCCTGCGCATGCCGAATCGCTCTCCCACTCTCCACCTCCTTGTCATCCTTCCATTTCGCTCTGCTGGGACACTTCCGAGGTAGAGTTCCATGGCCGAGGGTAGAGTCATGCCACCTGCCTCGGGCCGAGTACATCGCTGAGGGTGAGGTAGATGTTCATCTATCTCCAGTGTTTGAGTTTCATTGTAGGTTTCGCATCAGGAACGCGGGTCGGGATGTCAGATGATGAGAAGCTAATAGTGCGGGACACAGTCAAAGCAACCGTCTGTTTAAGGTTATCGTGGTTGCGTTTCCTATCATGCAGAACCAGAAAATATGTATGTGGTGAGCAGCCTAAAATGGTTAATCTCCAATAATACACACGTTTGCCCTCTCCACTGGAGTCGAGTGCTAGATATATCAAGGTTTTCTCACTAGGCGATTCAACAGTATGGATTAGCTTGTGCAGATCATATCTTAGGAGTAGAAAGGTAGTGAGGGTGGAAGCAATAGGGGCATTTTTCTTTGCTTTGGGAATCCCCAGGTGAGCAAGGCATATCCTAGGTACGTGGCTGGCTTCTTTGGAAACAAATACCTCTAGCAGCCAGACTTTCTAGTTCCTTAGTGGCATGCAGCTGGTGTGGCCAGGCCTCAAGAAGGTACCGCCAATGTAGGGGGTAGCGACCGTTGATGTTTATTGCGGCATTAGGCATGGTATGGCCGATATATTTCTTGATACAGCTAACCTTATTGTATTAATATTTCTGCTCAGGGGTAAAAATGAGAAAACTTGGAATTGTTCTAGCCCTGCAGGGAGCCAATATTTCTTTAAACCCTTCTATAATCCTTTAGACAACCTCAAATAATGACTTTTACAGCAGCCCCTGAGCTCGTGGGTTGTTGGTTATTTAGGGGAGCTTGAAGTTGGTCATATTCGGGGGTTAATTGAGGTTAACTATTCACAATTGAGCAAAACTAACTGGTAAGGTGGGGGGGTTGATTTGCATTGAACAATACCGCACTCTACTTAACGAGAATGAAGCAGACAGACTCATCCGAGGGAGGTAGTGGCTCTTGTTACCCTACCATTCTCCGCAGTTCCCTATCAAGTAGACAGCTTCACTCACTCCGGCGATCAGACTAGAACCGGAATGTTTTCTCCATAAACTGGATAAAAATGTTGTAACTGAGGTCAACAGCTTTTTTCATCAGGCGATCAACAAATTAGCGTCCGTCTGAGAGGGCGGGTGTGAGTAGCTTGTGAAGTGATCTACTGGGAATGGCGGAGGACAGGGGATTGCCGGAAACCGTTTGTGTGTTCTTCCATATCCAGCATGGTCGGCTATGGGGGAGTAAGTCCGCAGGCAAAGTGGCGGGTGAGGCCCCGTGTAAAGTGGCTAGTCATGTGGCTGGAGAGGCCTCGAGTGAGGCCACGTGAAACTGGGAGATAGTGGCTGGTGCGTTCCTGTATCGATAGTCGGGGACACCTCCTTTGTTTCTCTCTCAATCAACTACGGTCGTTTTAGCAGGAACTATCGAGGACCTCATGACAGATGTCTCATGGTGCTATAATGATTCGTTGGGAGGTGTATGATTTGAACTTAGGCTAGACCTGAAGCCCAAGCCCAAGGAATATAGTCCCCTACAGTCCGGCTGGTCATCGCCTTCCCGGGCGTAGTCCGTCCTAGTACACTCAAAAAACACGGACTATGAGCAGTAGTCTATCCCGTCCTACCCCGGGGACGAACAGACTGGACGTGGAGCTCATACGGGGTTTTACGCTCACTAACCCTTTTTATTTTATTTTCTATGTATTTGTAGAAAGTTTATAGTGTAGCTAGCGGTAGATAGCAAGGTGTGAATGGTTGTCACGAACCTGGAGCTTAGGGGTAGGGTACATGGGCCTTGTAGCTAGCACGGGGAGTAGAGGTGAGACGAGAACCGCAACAACCACCTCTACGATTGAGGACATTCCGCATCGTGATCTTTGCTTTGTGAATTTATCGATTTTATCTACGTGCTTGGTGAACTCCGATAGTGTGTGCGGCGATTACCTCTACCGGTCTTCTGTTTTCTTTTTCTTTCCTCTCCACGATTTCCCAGGATTCAATCATTCATTTCAGCGAGAGAAGTATTTACCTTTCAGACGGAACTTCCGCCTGTACCCGTTCTTCCTTTTCAGTACGCTGCCTCCCGCACTCCAAGGAGTTCTGACCGGATGCTTGGGTTAATTGCTTTCCGCCCAGCTTTCCGATTTTGTTGCTAAGCTTGGTGTCTATTTTAGTGATTTTGTCTTCCAACCTCTCGAACCCCTTACCCACCCTACTACACAACCTTTTCTGTTGGATTGCCTATAGGGCCCGCAGTTATGTGGTTATGCGGATGTGGAGTTATGTGGGTATGCAGTTATGCCGATATGCAGTTACTTTTAGATTCCGACCGCGAAACAAATACGATACACCACGAGTGACGAAAGGGTGAAACGAAACGAAACGAAACGCCAAGCAACTTACAACGAAAACGATCGCACACTTCATGGGAGGGGAAAATCATTTTACGAGCAACAACAATCTCAGGCTCACGCTCAATGACGGATCCAAGATGCTCGATGCTCTCTCTAACTAACTAACTAAGAGCGATCACAAGAGTATATATTAGTCACAAAGACATCGTATCCATCCATGAGCCATAGTGCTGCTCCATGTGAGTCCTCTTCCCACATCATGACTCCGGAGCTGACAAAAGGAAAACAAACTCTCCCACTGCCGCCGGTCTTCCAGCTCTCTCGCACTGGCCTTACCGTGCTTCCGCTTTTCCCCCGGCTTTCCTCCCTCGAAAGCTGACCCGAAAACTATCGCACATTCCTGCATTCGCAATGCTTTCCCGAATGTACAACCCAAACGCCCATAGCCGAACCCTATACCGTAAAAACTAAAATAAACGAAGAATGTGCTATGTCGTTGGACTTTCCTCCTCTAGTAAGATATGGTGTTTTTTTGCTTTTATCTCTTTCGGGGCGGCTGAACCGCTCTGTTTTTGCAGTGTTTTTCGCCCTTTTTCCAAAGTAGGGAATCCCGAACTAAATACCACATTTTTCGTTTATTTTAGTTTTTGTACCCGAATCCAAAACGAGTCTCCGAAGACAAACCCATGCCTGAATCCTCAACACATCTCCGAACACAAACCTATGCCCGATGCCGGAGCCATATGCCCGGATCCTCAGCGCATGTCCGAAGCGACAAACAAGTGGGCTCACGGAAGCTATCTGAACAGAGGAAGTATCGTGGGAGTATGGCGAGCAGCACCATTTTCAACAGTTATGCAGGGATGCAGCTGTGCGGATATGGGGGTATGCGGGTGTGCTGATGCAGTTCTGAGGTATGCGGTTTTGTGCTGTGCGGCGACTAGAAGCTAAGCAGTGAATTGTTGTTTTCATATTCCACGCCGGTAGGGACATAATATTGGGTTTTTTGTGTTTGTTAATACCCATTGTGATCGGACATCATGTATCGGGAATTTGGCTTCACGATGTTTGTTTCATCCTCTATGCCATCAGGCATACGGGTGTCAGCAGAGAGGATAGGCGTTGGAGCTCACGGAGGATAATGAAATGTTGCGACTTAGGATGACTCTAGATTGTTTGAGATCCATAGGGGTCAGGATTTGTCGGCTTAGGGTTTTCTCTAGAGTGTATTGAGTTTCACGAATTTATTGGCCTTTCTAGATCGAGGGAGATATCTTATCCTGCTCTGAACAAACGGGGAGAGAGAGCAGCCGCAGGGCCCACCATCCTTTCATGTTCTGCACCGCTTAGAGTCTATTACGATTGCACTTTTCTTCTCCTATTCTCTTTGATCTCTTTGCCCTACAACCAACTGACTCTAAATACTTCGTTTGGGGTAATTTACCAAGGCACGACCATTTAAGTGAAGCATGGTTGAAAAGGGCATAAGAGCGGGCCAAGAATATTCACTGTTTGGATTACGGGCAGTAGGGGTTTGTGGTTCCCTCTACACCCCCCGTATAGCCGCCTATCAGCGAAAGTGATAACGTATCGTATCGCTCCCCTTGCATAGTACTTTGCGTGTACAGTTTACCACGAGCCTCGGCAGCCCTCACAATCGGATAAGTACAGTACACAGGCTTGGTGATGCACAACAGTTCATAGATACTACTCTAGTTGTAGCAACCCGCCAAACTCTATGTACCCATAGCCCTGGTACTGGGGTGGTGGCCAATCGAAGCATGATATGACAATCTTTGAGCCCCATTCTGAGAAGTAACCCTGTGTTTATAGACTACTTTTTATGATAGCATGAACAGTCTGGCCGTGTTTGTGGTACCACGTGCCTGACAACCTTGACTGCGCAATAGAGAGTTTGGGGAGTTTAAATAGCGTTTATGTCCACGCCCAACAACTTTTAGTTATTTCTTTCACCCCCATTACACCACATTGGCACGCCGTCGACAATGCATTCCTCTATCATCAAACAAATCTCTCATGTCAAGCTCGCACGCAACCTTTTCGTTGTTGGTACCCACCTCCGTATGGGATCTTACAGAAGATTCCTCACTACTCAGGTAAGATACAGATTGATCAATAATGTTGGATTACATCTACTAACCTTTTTGTTTAGAGGAAATCTATTGCAGAACAGGTATCCCAATTATCCAACGGGGCATCATCCGAGAACGGTGGACATTATATGACATGGGAGCGGTTTTACAAGCAGCATGTGGTGTTTATGGACCGTATGTCAGAAGTGCAAAAGGTATAACCTCTTTACAACATAACAATAGGTCTTTGGGCAACATGACTAAAAAGTACTATTAGGATTTCGCAAAATATAACGGTGTTATCGAAGCTCTTGGTGATTCCTCGAAGAAGCTTGAGAGTAAGATCGGCGAAGTGGAGGCCAAGCTCAGCAAAGAAATCGAAAAAGTGGATGAGAAGACGGGGAAACTGGACGAGAAGATGGATACTCGGTCCGGGAATATGGAGACGAAACTGGACGAGAAGACGGGGAAACTGGACGAGAAGACGGGGAAACTGGACGAGAAGATGGATACTCGGTTCGGGAATATGGAGACGAAACTGGACGAGAAGATAGGAAAACTAGACGACAAGATAGGAAAACTGGACGAGAAGATGGACACTCGGTTCGGGAATATGGAGACGAAACTGGATACTCGGTTCGGGAATATGGAGACGAAACTCGAGAAAATGGGTACTAAACATAGCTCTGAACTCAAGGAGCTTATCGAGAAGATCGAGACCAAACTCGAGAATATCAGCACTAAACATAGCTCTGAATTTAAGGAGCTTAGGGAGAAGATAACTGGCTTTGATGGGGTATGTTCCGAACTTTTGGACGCTAGTGAAGCTACTAACCTATGATCAGGGCCAGAAAAAAATTTGGGGAATTCTGTCGGTTGGTATTCAGGCCACCCTCATTCCGGTTTGGTCCAAATGTCCTGTACAAATTTCCGAATGTTCTGCTAACATTTTGCAAAGCTCATTGGTATCCTCTACAAGCTTCTATATGACGAGCAGCGAAAGACTAAGGAGGAGGAGAAATAACCGTTTTCCTTTTGTACGAAAAAAGGTTGTCGAGATTGGTGCGGTTGTCCTGGGGGACTCGGTCCTTCTGTTTGCACATCGTGAGAATACTCTAGTTGGCCACACTTAGTCTTGTCTCGAGAAAATTTGACATATCTTTGTTTTGCTCTTTCAGACTGGAGGGTGAGCCTGCCTTCCGTGTGCAACCTTGTACTTCAATTACCCAACAAGAAGCCACATTTCCCTGCGTTCTCTAGCTCTGGTCAGTCTGTCTTGGTCGTGCGGCGGTAGATTTCTCTTTTACAAATAAACAAATTATAAAGCGTTCGCCCGATTTTTCCCCCTACAATCGACACGATGCTCGCTTGGGCAATCTACTATCTAGAAGCCATAGAGCTGAACTGTAATAGGCCTATCTGCTCGCAGGACAAAAGCCTGCCCCCGGCCTTTACCCACACCCTGGAAGGTACACTCCAGTTTGAAAAGTTCCGGTAACCACACGGGTGCCTTCACGTATTTGTGGCTGTTCCTCGGCTAACGCCAACATACTACGCCAGCCACAACTACATAAAGGTATCATACCAGTGTGGTTACGAGGACTTTTCAAACGGTAGTGGTAGTTTAGACTGCTCCTCCCTCATAGCAACATGTGGCGTCCTTGTACAAGTATCATACAATACTCGAGTTAAAGGTCGAGGACAGAGTATTTCCTATTTTTCTGGTGAGTATGATACGTAATATTAGAGAGAACAACCGATAGATATTGAAATATATTTTGGATGGCTGTAGGCTGCCTACTCGCTGAGGAATGTTCACAGAGCGATCGTAGTACCCTAAGTACAGAGCTTACTATTCAATAGTTCGAGTTTCTATGTTAGTGTAACAATACCACCTTCCAGCATCTGAGGTGAGGTATTCACTGTGTGGGAGATTATGATACAATCACCACCGGGGGCACTCGGTCGAACGAGAACTTTCCGTAAATTTAACCCTAACCTTAACGAAGCTATTTTTGCCAACGAAGCATCCTTATTACCTTCCCAGTTGCGCCATGCCCCAAATCAGGCACCCCTAGCAAATACGATTAGCGAGATACGTCCAGCCCTATTCCTAGCCGAATCCAAGCCTTTCCCTGCTAATCTAACTCACGTGTTATGATAGCAGAGAGGCTCAAATTGATATTCCGACTGTGTGATGTGCCATCGACAAGACTGCACTTAAATAAATTGCACTTAAATAAATCACACAATGAACTGCACTTAATAAACTGCGCTTAGATAAATTGCACAATGAACTACACTTAATGAACTTAAAATAAATTGGACAATGAACTGCGCTTAATGAACTGCCCTTGCGTAGAGCTGCCCTTGAGGAAAACCGCCCCTGAGCAGTCGAGCCGGTCGGATACGGAGTGATAAGCCAGGCTGGAGAAGAGCGGGAACTCTCCTCACATGAAGTGCCTATAGTAGGTGGTAATGCGACTACTGGTTGGCCTTCGTGCCTTGTTTGCCCGGAACAAACAAGCCATACTCTACTCGTGAAAGCACGGATTAAGGAGATTCAGCTCCGTAACCGTGCCAAGGTTCCGGCCGATTAATTATGTAACTCCGCGCGGTTCCAAAATCTTTGCAGCGCGTCAACGATGTACCAACAGCTCAACGGAGGATATCAGCCCAACGGAAGTTTCCCGCAATATCCGGGTGTCAAAGCCTGGATTGGCAAGGCTCCTTTTAGTTAATAGTAAAATTTATTGCAAAAATTCCAAAACCAAAGTCCCACCACATGAAAATAAAAGTTGTAAAAGAGAGGAGAGAAAGTGGAAGTCTCGTTTGTAAAGACCCCAAACAGTGTGTGAGAAAGCCAGAAGGACATTTAAGCATCAGAGAATGTACGGTTGTGGTTTGAATTTCTAAATTCACATGGGTTACGGATTGAATCTTCCGTTGAGCTGTTAGGCACTCTCTTGAGAGTGCCCAAGGTTGTGGGTTATCGAGCAAGCATGGGTCGTGGCTGCGCCACATCCTTGGCAAGGTTAATGCACATTATGTTATCGCAGCACCAGTAGGGATTGAGCGGGAAAATAGGTGGGAAGGTTCTTCTTGTGCGAGCCAAAAAGTTCCCTTAATTTAGTGCAAAGATAGTATCATACTACTCGGGCGTAAATTAAAGATCCGGAAGGGGTGACGAACAAAATGTATAGTATGGTTACAACATAGATATCGAGGTCACTCTTTCCCGATCTTTAATTTGCGCCCGAGTAAGGTACTTGTATGAGCAAAAGTACTGCGAACTGAGGCTGATGCGCTAATATTTGCATGGCAACAGAACCTGCCGGCAAGTGTGATTGGCTCCTTCTCTGCCAAGCATCCCGATTTGGTGAGGGAAAAAAGTCTGGTGAACATCATTTGATTGCAGATTTAAGAAATTTACATGACAGTACTTGAATTGGAATATATACAATAATATTATGTGAGCTATTGATCCCAATCCCCGTACTCTGATACAATATAGCTAGGGCCTGCTGGGGTGTGAGAAGATTTGAAGTCATGAAGTAGTTAGCGGCAATTTATAGCTAAATAATATGAAATACGGTCCCAGAAGGAGAAGGAAAAATGAAACGCAGAACATAAGGTTCAACTGCAATACCTTTTCTAAGGTTGTGGTCGTGCGAATCGGCCGGTGTTATTTGTAGTTGAAATGAGGGACTGGCTGGTAGCCGCGACAGAGCTGGATAACTTGGCTGGCGATCCAGCCATTGCTGCCAAGCATTTTTTGCTTGCTCGGGATATGCACCAACCCGAACGACTTCGCCAGACTCACCCACAACCCCCGGTACAGAGGTAAAAGAGCCAAAACAAAGGTGACCGTCGCTACAAGCCTCTTGCCCAGAGCCACTAACTCTTCGACTATGGTTTAGTTCGTCCTCACACTCCCCAAGGAATGTGTCATAGACTCACAGCACAAGCCTCATGAGCCCCGAATTTATTTTATGACGCATCAGACTGCTATTCTAACGAAGAGCAGCGGGGCGGATTGTAGCTACGCGGATTATAGGACTAGACACAAAAGAGGCCAAATACAGGGAAGAAATCACGGGGTTGACCTTGAAAATGCACACGAAGCCATCCCTCGATGGCTCAAATATCCACAGCGCGGAAAACAGAATAGCTAGATGACGTACTTCGATGAAGGTCACCGTATTGCAAGCGATCGGTGGGTTAGCGTAAATCACGGCGGTGATTACAGTACCCTGTAGGAAGAAGGAAACACGCAGCATAAAATTTGATACGACTTAATTGTCTCGAGCGATACCATTCCACATCTCAGAAAGTGCTCGTAAATTAATGTCCCTTCTAACATGCAGATTTTAGACAGTCAGCCTATAGAGATAGGAGAATGGTTAGGCAAAAGACTTAAAGGTGGGGCTTTGGTAGAACACGAAGAGGTTTGATGCAGAAAGGAGTTCTAGGGAAGTTCAGTTGGGAGTGTTCTCAAAGGGCCCACGAGGCGACTGCCAAGAGCCCGGGACGGGACGGGACGACAAAACGCGGTCCGTTCTCGTCCGGGAAGCCTCAGGACGGCCTTCATCGCTAAGGACAACGGGCCCTACAATGTAAGACAAATTAGCCTAGGGGACGGCGGGGAACTGCCGGGTAAAGTTTTTTGCGCCATTCAATAATTTCGTGTGCCAAACGGAAGTAGAGACTTGTGTCAAAGACAATAAAAGAAGTGTGTTATTCTATTCTAACCGCTCGAGGGAATGGACAATTATTGAATAGAGTCCCTCCCAATATCCTATCATTGCCCGAAGTGGAAAATACATTGGATATGTGATAGACCGTAGGAATAACAATAAAGCACAAAATCCATGGCCATGATAATTGATATCTTCCCGTGTACAAGAACCTGCCATTCTTTCACAAGATGAGCCATTGTGATGCTAATGCCCCAACATCCATGATAGTCACTAAGTTGCATTTCCATCCAGTTCCGCCAATCCAAACCGGGTTACGGCAGACAAAAACGAGCGGCAAGGGGAAACACCAAAAACAAAGGAAACAATACGGTAGTGGTAAATATAATACCAATGCAGGAAAAGACAAGAATAGCAGGAAAAAAGTGAGTGACCCCCGGTGACTTCAACACTAGGGAATGAGGGGACCGCGGGAGACTGCCGGGCCCTAGTCCTTGGCGATGAGTTGCAGGGCAAGTTTGGAAAAAGACCGGACGGGATGAGATAATGCCGTCCATCCTCGTCCCGGGCCAGGACGGACTGACCGCCCCGCTGAGAACACTGATATTCTTTTCCAAGACCCCGTGGGCTAATTGTGTGTTTAGAAACTTAAATTGGGTTCCATCTTTTCCTCCTCTGTACCGCATGTACCTTGCAAACCCCTCCCACCCTCTTAGGAGTCCATTCAGATTTCAACGTGTTTTTCCAGATTGGTCTGGCCAACGCTGCGGTGAGTTTACGATAAATTCTTGTACTGTAGCATTCCAGCATAATATTATGGCACGGGCCCACTTTGGTGACCACCAAATATTACAGTACTACAAGCTAGACCAGCCTTCTTGAGATCTCAGGGAACTTGGAGGCAATTTGCTCTATTGGCAGCTAGTAGCCTGCCTGAAGACTAACAATATACCATATCTAGATAACTTTAAAGCGTTGATCTCGCAAGGATATCGCCTTTAGATCTTCCACCAAGTCAGATCCTTTTGGCTGGCTTTTGCGCTTTTAGGTTCTCGTTCCTCAGCATATTATGCCCAGCCTTCCAGGTGTGCTCTGTTGTTGGCGGGGGATAGTATAGAGGGAACAAAGGAGAGCAATAGATCTGACGCCACATCCGTCTTTTCACTATATATCAATAAAATATAAGGAGATACTTTCCGACATTTGTCACTTTAAAGCCTTCTCATTGGCTGAGTTTCAGACTTGCTTTTGAGGGTTAGGTATCAGCCAAATGCTAGTGTTCTCATTGGTTGAGAGGTTGAAAGGTAGTTGAAATGTGATATCACTTTTGGGAGAGGTTCATGATATTGTGATATTATATGATATCATACCTTACAAATACTGTATGTCATTACTATCGTAGTATGATGCTTTCCGTAGTTGTTAATGATATGATTTCACTTTTGAGAAAAGTTAATAATATCATATATGATATGATATGTGCTTTCCTATCAGGTGTTCAGGATTTTACAGTTGTTTATGCATCTCTTATGTACTAGTTTTGATTATGATATTTCTAATAATCACTTCATACTGTCTTAGTTTAATGTAGATTGTTTGGAATTAACGTGGCAGGATTTCAAGATCAAACACATTTGTACTTATGTTTTCTTATATTGTTTCTCTATATTTCTCTCACATATATGAACTGCACTTTTCTATATGTAAGACGCTACCACCTATCTTGCTTAAAAGAATTCAAAACTCAATTTCTGCCATTCAAGTTCTGCTCTCCTACTATTCTACCTCCTCACTTTGCCTGACTTGCAATCCCCAATCACACTTCCAAAGTCTTATACATATAGAATAAACTTTGCCTTTGGTGTTCATATTTTGAACAACAAATATGTCAATACTATTAAAGTACAATCCCTTCATTGAATAATTCTCATACTATGATATACAATATATTAGCTTAGAAGTTGTTTAATCTGTAATCTATAATGAGAAGGTTTGAAATATTTGTTACTTTAGAGACTTCTCATTCTCTAAGTTCCAGATTTACAATCATCAACTTAAGGGTTTGATATCCGCCAAACGCTGCATCTCAGATTAGATGTGAGTGAATCATAGGTAAAAAGTTGGAAGTAATCATGGATATCATATATGATATCACACCTTACAAATAGTCTAATACAATGATAGTATGATATCATATCATTCAAATTGGTTAATACTATGATAGTATAATTCTTTCATTTATTGTTAACTTGAATAATATCTTATATGACATTATAATATCTTACAAATAAGTACATAATTTTAGATGACTATTTTTCATTATCAGTTACTGAGATCCAGGATAATCATCTATCTTACGAACAATTCAATACAATCATAGTACGATGCTTCATTAATAATAAAAATAATATGTTAAATACAGTACTGTTACATCAAGATACTTGGTATCTGGGTCCTGGGTCCAGTGCATCTAGTGTGTCCTCAAACCTGATACTGCATCTGATCGTCCTGAGGTAGGCTATCATATTTAGTTGCATCAGGCGGCATGAGATAGAATGCTTCTAGCTCAGTATACCTCTGAACTTGGGGGCACTCCGTGCCTTACTACAGATTTCTACTGCAACACTATTGCAGATCAGGATATACCACCACATCATACTATCGTTTTAGTACCACTAATCCACTCAGTTTTCTGTACTATACCCTCTGAGTATCTTCTCACCTTTCTCAAAGTAGGCCTAACAGGAATTTCTTACCAAAGAAAATAAGATAACTGCTGGTGCTTTTGATGAGAAAGCTATCATACACTCAATCTTAAGTTTGCGTTAAAGATTCAACAGGGAGGGAATTGTATTTTGAGAACTTGCTCTGTTAGAAAGTAAATGTGCTAGCTCAGTGTAGTTTGAAAAGTGAGTCATGGCTATAATATTCTCGAGTCTAGCATATCTTATAGTAGTTTCTCAGCAGTTAGCCTCAAACATGAACTGAATCTTCTTTCATTACAATACTGAACATTCACACCCTTAGACAACAGCTATAATCCTTCACCACAACCACTCAACTGATCCCAAATCTGATACATGAAGATTCCTAGGCTCAATACCAGTTGTATACCCATATAGGATCCATCCCCATAGTGGTATTATTCATGAGGTCATATGGGAGGAAATCTCTGTACTCGATAATAGATTTCTCTATAACCAGATAAGTAATTTTGAATCTGTAATTTGAATATTATTGGGCTCAATACCTGATACCTACCAGGATACAGTATGTCTCGGTCACATTAAGCCTTATGAATCTACTGACACTTGTGAAAGTGGTCTTTAGAATAGATACTCTGATCATCATTGATCTCAGTAGCTGATTTCTTCCTTAATGCAGGCCCAATTCTGGATCTGTACTTATAGATTATTGCACTCGGCCCCAGCTAAGTCATGGTATAAGAAACATCTCTGTCACATTTAGACTCATGAGATGGCTGACCTTTATAAAGATGTTTTTACAATAGATACTCTGGTACTTAGTAAACTGGAGGACTAATTTCTCTACAACTACTAGACTGAATTTAAATTGGTAACTAGAATATCATTAGGCCTGACACCTGCTATTCGATGGCATATTGTACTTCTGTAGCATATCAGAGCTCATGAATCTGCTAATACTTTTAAGAGTAGTCTTTACAATAGGAACTCTGTCAATTACTGAACTCCATAGCTGATTCCTCCACAACACGTCAACTGATACTAGATTTGATACTTGGGGATGATTGAACTTGATGCTGGCTACAAGTGTGTATAAAGTACATCCTAAGAAAGTAATTCTCTATAGTGATATAGTGTCTTGGGTGATACATAGTCAGAGGCCTTGTGTGGAGTCTTGGTCTTTCTATATGAATTGACCTGTCTATTAGAACAATAGAAAACTAGAAGAACTAAATTTAATAGTTAGACTGTATGAAATCTATTGTTACCAAGGTAACCAAGGTTGAAAAGTAATAGAGAAGGGACCTTTAGCTTATTTCAACAAGATGAGTAGTGCTAGTGAGTAATGTGTATCCAGAGGATTAGGCACTCTATTGGATTGTATTATATCCTGAGTATTACTGGTGGGGTCACATGGTGTTGGTAGAATAAGGGGCTGTATTGGAATGTGTTTGGTCAGTGCCAGTGGTATGATAGGGTACTTGCATCTGAATTGGCAAAGGATAAATAGTTGAATCCTGATTCGCAATTAACATTTTGTGTCCAGTATGTCAGATGAACAGCATTCTGACAATGTAGGATATTATTTTTGCTAATTTAATAAACACTACTACTAACTGAAGGTTTTCGATTAATTTAGCAGAAATGAGTGTCCCATAGATACAGTATATTATAAATAACTGATAGAATTCTAGATGAAATTAAGGAAGTAAACCTCTTTCTCACTAATCATAGAATAATGATTGAACAGGTCAAAAATGCTATCCTAGCCTGGCAGACAAAAGTGTTCCATTGTATGAGTCTAGCAAATCCAGTGTACACAACAGTTCAGACTAATAGTAGACCAACTTACAGGGAATAGGTCAGGCCAAGGCAAGCCACTCCTAAAGGTAGCCTAGACCGATATAGGCCTAATATAATTGAACTATAAAAGCCTCTCAAGCTTGATAGACATATATAGTCTCTGAGATTCAGGTTGAGGATGGATTACATTAAGGATGATCCAACTACCTACCCTCTTGAGATCTTATTGCCTTTGATATTTTCTCTGTTACCTTAGGTTATGGCTTCTGAATTTATCATACCCTGCGTGATCCACAACTAGCTGAATAAATTCTTAAAGATTTTCCACTAATGCTACTTGCACTACCCTATTCCATGATCATTCTCCCATATCTGGTCTCTTCAAGTTCGGCAAGAACAACTTTAAATTTCAAAGCCAATAAAGCGAAACTGTTTTATTTTCAATATTATTTTGTAAACTATTTATGATACAGTCAACCTCCCATCTTGATATCTAAATAGTCACTATCCTACTATACACAATTAATCTACCAAAACAACAGCTCTATTTCTACAATTAATACAATGATTTAATTAACAATTACTAGTGTATTTTGAGTTTTTCGCTAATGGTAAAGCGTCATTGTTCCTTTGTTTTTAATCATGTTGGGTAATTGGGAAACATTTACGGGGAATTTGGCTGTTGATACAGAGTGGCCACTCATTCTGACTATGATGGCAGTCACCATATAGGTCAAGCTAGGCTATATATGACTAGCCTGACCTATCAAGTAGCCAGGAAAAAGCCTATAAAGCATATTGGCAAGCCCATCCAGGCTAGAACTATGCTTAACCAGGCCTGCATGCTCAGGCCAGGTGAGATCTAAGAGAATTTTAGTACGCTAGGCTGGGCTTTACTGAAGCCTGACCAGTCTTGCCTGTTGAAAATATAGGGTAAATCCAGATAGTATTGACTCTGATGGAGGTAAAAGGCAACTAGTTCTTAGTATAGAGTCCTCTAGCAGGCTTCCAAATGTACAAAACAGGTATATAGAAGTAAAGAGAGACAAGAATATTTGAAAGAAGGAATTTGATAAGAAAGAGGAGGAATCAGAGTAGGATTTCTGATATGCTGTGAAGGTTGGTAAATGAGATTGTCTATAGGTTGATTCAGGTTTATTATGGAGCGGGACGGGATGGGACTGAGTGGGGTTGATTTTTACTTACTAGGTCCTACTATTTTAATCAGCTGAAGGGTATTATTTTTAGATTATCTACACCCCCATCTGGGGTGAGTGCCCACTTATTCCCTCAACAGGGTTCAGTTTCTCACGAACTATTTTTCTAGAAGCCATCAAGGGAATGGACAGAGCTGGGGGCAGGGGTAGGGAACCAAAAAAAAATACCCCACTCCAGGTCTTTCAGCAGGGCAGAGTGAGGAACACAGCTAGTGGCACATGTTTTCAGGGCCCATAATCAACACCAAATTTGATATACTTTTCACTTTCAAGTTTGTATACTATTTCTGGAAAAAAAATATATTACACCTCTAATGCTAGCACTTCTCTTGGCTACAATAATTATTTTCAAAACTGACATCCGGCCGGAGGCCGGTTGCCACTTGTAGTAAATATAGGATTAAGAGTCCCCCAAACTAAAATTTACCATAATGCCATATGCTATATCGCAACTTATGCCTATTCCATGAGAATGAAAGGAATAGAGAAATAGAAGAATTGCAGAAGTGGGGCTTATCCGAGAAGCCTTCCAGCTTTAGCTCCCGAAACAGTGTTCCCAATCGTGCAGAGGGCCCCATAGGAACTCCGGGGATAATTCCAAGAAGACTGTGAGGGACGGGTCCGCTAGCGGTGGTCCTGTGTAGAGCAAATTACCCGGGGAACCGCCGGGCCCTACACCCTAGACCTTCATTAGTATAGTGAGACAAACAGAAAAGCGGGCGCTTAGGCGGACCGCAGGCATTAGGAACGGCGGCCGGGCGCATGTGGAAAAAAGATGAGGGGGACGGCCAGGGATGAGTGACGACGGCAGGGGTCTGCAGACAAACCATGAGTGATATATGGTGATGCCATGTAACCGACCCAATAAACGATATGCCTGCAAGAAAGAGAAGAGGGTTAAATAGACATCAAGCTCTCCAAGTATGAAGATAAGACTGAACTAATAATTGCGCTATGAGCCTTATTTTCTCTTTTAAATACTCCCTTTAACTAAAAGGAAAATTCAGTGTAATCACTTGACAAAAGAGATTTTTGTAAGGACTCTTTCTTTACATTACCCTCATCTTTAGTATTAGCTCGTTAAAGTTTTCCCTATCTTTCGAATGCAAGCGAAGCTATGCATACTAAGCTACATAGCTAATTGGGCTCTATAATTATCTCATACACTTTTCTAGTTGCTATTAGAATCCTGGTATTATTGTCCTCCACCCCAGACTAGGATCAGCCGCCCCCCGTCCTTTGTCGCCGCCATCTGTAGTCACCCATAGTCCCCTACCATCACCTACTCCCTCCTACCGTCTCCCCAAATGCCGCATGGCCCCCCACCGTCCCCTCCATTCCCTTGATGTTCCCGGTGGCCATCTGCAGTCCCCTACCGTCTCCCACTGCTCCCAGCTGCTCCCCACGGTCACCTACCGTCAGTGTTCCCAACCGGCCAGTCCGTCCGGCTTTGGGTACGGCCGGACTGACCCAGGCTTTTTCAGAGACGGCCGGGCCGGACTATGGGAAACGGGCTTTCCAAAAAAAAAGCCGGGCCCGGCCTGGGTGACCTGCAGGCCTCAGGTTTTTAACCCTAACCTTAATCCGCAGAAAGCCATTTCTACAGATTAAGGTTAGGGTTGATACACGTGACTTCCAGTGTTTCAACATTTGAAATATGTGATCACTCGGCTAGAAACTTTACTTCCAGAGGCAAAACTTTTCGGAGGGCTATCGTGGGGTGTCCGAATAAATGCGCAACGGTCAAAGACGCGAACACAAGAACTAGATATTGGATATATGGATAAGCTGGCGACATTGATTGACTTTAAGATGATCTAAAAGCACACACACCATTTATTGTTCTAATCGGGGTGGGAGCAGCCAGCAGCCTGACGGCTTTCGCAAATATCTATGAATGGCCGGGTATCTGTCGGTTAATTTACGTAGTTCAATTTAAATGTCATAAGCGAACAGCTCAGCCAATCAGTGTTGAGTTTTACACGAGCAACACTCGTTGTCAAGGTATCTGGCGGCTTTACCCGGGATCTGCAGGCTTTGCCTGGGCATCTGGCGGCTTTACCTGGGCATCTGGCGGCTTTACCTGGGCATCTGGCGGCTTTACCTGGGCATCTGCAGGCTTTACCTGGGCATCTGGCGGCTTTGCCTGGGCATCTGGTGGCTTTGCCTGGGCATCTGGCGGTCGCCTATCCTCTCGACCCGGCGGTTGCCTGGGCGCCTGCAGGCTTTGGCGGCCGTTGATAATTTAAGCCGGACTGACCCAGGCTTCTCAAAACCATGGCCGGACTGACCGGACTGCCGACCCATGGTCCGGACTATGGTCCGGACTGGCCGCTTGGGAACACTGCCTACCGTCCCCACTCGCCCCCCGCCGTCAACCACCTTTCCCTCTATGCACCTCCCGCCTTCAGACACCCCCTCCACACTATCATCTCAGGCTGCCGGCCCGTCGTCCGGGGTGATAACGGCCGTTTTTAGATTTTGCTGTCGAGGATGGGATTTCTTTCATCGTCCAGTCCGGTCCAGGGTACCTGGTGGTTAGTCCTCCGGGCCCTGTCGGGCCCCTAGGTCGTCTAGAACACTGCTGGGTGTTGCAGCCTTTCGGGCATTGATCAGCTCCACTATTGCAACATGCCCATTCCCGGCAGCAAGCGAGAGGGGCGTTTGGCCATAATTGCGAGGTTCGTCAGGGCTAATATCTTTCCGTTCCATGAGTAGCTTTACGACCGCAACATGCCCATTCTCGGCGGCCCACGATAGTGGCGTTTGGCCACAACCGTCTGGCCTATTCGGACTAATGTCTTCCCGTTCCAAGAGCAGCTTCACTACTCCATCACACCCATTCCGAGCGGCCCACAAGAGCGGCGTTCGGCCATATTTGTCAGGTGTATCGGGGCTAACTTCTCCCTGTTCCAGCAGTAGCTCCACTGCTTGATCATGGCCATGCTTAGCGGCCCACGAGAGTGGCGCTTGACCAAAGGTGTCTACTCTATTGGGGTTGACGTCACCCCGTTCCAGCAGTAGCCTCATCACTCCAACACGCCCATTCTCGGCGGCCCATGAGAGCGGTGTTTGGCCACCATTCTCAGGCATATCGGGGCTAACTTCTTTCCGTTCCAAGAGTAACTTTACTACTCCAACATGCCCATTTTCCGCGGCCCACGAGAGGGGTGTTCGGCCATGATTATCTGGTTTATCAGGGCTAAGATCTCCCCGTTCCAAGAGGATCCTTACTACTAGATCGTGCCCATTCTCGGCGGCCCGCGAGAGCGGTGTTCTACCGTAATTGTCGGGACTATTAGGGGTAACGTCTCCCTGTTCCAACAGCAGCCTCACTGCCCCACCATTCCCATCTCCGGCGGCCCACCAGAGCGGTGTTTGGCCACTATCGTCCGGCTTGTTAGGTTTGACGTATTTCCTTCCAGCTGGTAGCCCCATTACTTGCAGTGTTTCCCCCCACCTACGCCCTATGGTCCCAGGATTGACAAATGGCGGACTAAGAAACTGCCTGATCACCCCTTCATTCCCACTCCCAGCAGCCCAGGAGAGTGCTGTTCGACCATATCGCGTGTCCGGTGCATTGGGTCGAGTATGTTTCTGTTGTAAGAGTAATTTCACTACTTCCTCATGCCCATACCTCGCAGCCCACATGAGTGGCGTCAGACCGGCGCTATCTCTTTGATTCGTATCCCATCTTTCCGCCCTTATTAAATCAACTGCAAGTTCTGCAATTCCGAAATACGAAATGCAGTGAAGCGCGGAAAATGCCTCGATAAATCCTGTGTAGCCAGTAAATAGCAGGTCGTTGACTGAGCCCCAAAGCAACTTGGCAGATATATGATCACTATATTGATTCAGTAGCCTGAGCGCAAGGCATCTTGAGCGATCTGAGAGCTCCATCGGAATGTGTCTTCCCCAATACAAAGAAGAATATCTCAGGAAAGGTGTGACTTGGAGATCCGGAGAAGGGCTTGCCGAAAGATCCTTAATGGCCTGGAAATTCAGATACGTCAAACAAGTTTCTGCTATTTTCGAGTGCGGGCTGTCAAATAAGTCGGCATGACCATAAAGATACTCTTTGAGTGTGAAATGGATCAGCCGAATAGTTGAGGACCCTTTATCGACGGCGGCAAGCCCTTGACAACAGTCTATCACTGTTCGGATCGAAGGCACATTGTTGGTATTAATGTCGGTTGATCCGCTCTCGACAGTTAGGGCGTGACATATCTCGTCCACGTTCAAAGGTCGCTCCGAATGTGAAATCCACATCAGAGCCGCCATCCCGAGTCTTGCCCTATCCCCTTCCTGGGCCCTTATCCGTCCTATGGTCGCAGCATATGCATTCGCCAATCCCAAGCCATTTGTAACCAGTGTTCTCAACGGTCCGGGGCCCCCGTAGGGCCCGACGGGGGGACTGCCAAGAGCCCTGGACCGGACGGGACGGCAAAATGCGGTCCACACCCGTCCTGGAAACCTCAGGACGGCCGTCTTTGTGGCGGACGGCGGGCCCTGCAAGGTAAGACATTTTAGCGTGGGGGATGGCAGGGGACGGCAGGGGACTGCGGGGGACTGCGGGGGACGACCGGGGACTGCGAGTGACTGGGTTACTGCCGGTGACTACAGGGAACTATGAATCCTATCAATAGCATTTCATGACACCCTTCTCGAGCAAATATAGAAATTTATCTAATCAGATTAAAAGAAACCCGAGGCTATCTAGGAGAGATAAATAGGGGTAGAATATATCCCATAATATACCGCTAGGGCCGGGCATCAGGCATATCGCTTAATCCAGAAATCGTACCTACCTACCATCCTCTTATTGCGACGTTTCTTACTTCTCTTGCATCATTAAGCCCTGATCCAAGCTAGGAAAACATGTCGGATAAACACGCGGAGCCTGCATCACAAGAAACCATCTAAGATTTACGAGAGAAGGCGTAAGATGGGAAAGAGTTGCGTCTGTTCTGAAAATGGTTCGGAATATACAACTTCTGATGGAAAAACCTGGTGGCGTTGTGCTCGTTTTATGTTCCCCTGCTTCTTTTTTCTATCATATACTAGCACTCGGATTCCTGCTATAAGAATAATAAGAATATTCCTGCCTCCAGGCACTGAGGGGAGCTGGGATGACATAAGCAATCTTGCCCCGAGGCGAGATTTCTTACTAATTCGGGCGTGTTCCTTGGCATGAAACATGTTTCACGGTGGACGGCGGGGGACGGCGGGGCTTATAGTCCTTCGCACCGGGGCGCAGGGCAAGTTTTGAAAAAGACCGGACGGGACCGCTTAACGCCGTCCACCGCCGTCCGCCTTCAGGACGGACGGACTGCCCCGTTGAGAACACTGTTTGTAACTGTACCGAGCTTCTCTCGCCTCCGATAAAGCGTCGTTTCCTGCAGGATCACTTCGATCTCTAGAGATACCAGCAGGAATCTAGACACCAGTCTGTCAGCCTATAACTTTAGAAATTATTACCAGCGCCCTTGCTCCCTACTTACATCTCTGAAACAGTCTCAGGAATGGTCCTTATAATGTCCTCCTCCAAGGCCTTGTCCATCGCATCCGGTGATGTATCCTCTCTGAGTCTCGCTCGCAGGAACCGAATGATATCATCCTTGGTGGGTGTAATGGATACAACCACTACCCTCTCGGCAAGATACTTCTCCACCTCATCCCGGATATGCAATCTTCCCGCTAGAAATATTCGTGTGGTGGGTGATTTGCGTAGAATTCTTCTTAAGGAATCGAGCAACTTTGCTCGACACTCGGTAGTGCATTCGTCTAAAGCATAAAGGCACATGAAGGTGGGCCGTGAGGAGGAGATATTTTGTAATATATGCACAATTTCATCTAGCTCCAGCTTCCGGCCCCCGATTACCTTTTCCTGCTCTCGGAAAGCCTGGACGATGTCTGCCTGAATCTCTTCGAGCCCACTGACGACCTGTTTCAGGAGGGAACTTAGGATGGCGGTTGGGGATTCCTCCTTCTGGGCTGCAAAGTCGAAGTAGAAGGACGCAACTGCAGCATTCCGTCCCCTTGCCCAATCGCATAACCTGTCTATTACCAAGGAGCTGCCACAGATTCTTAGCAACGCCCCTGCTTCATGAAGGATACGATTTCTTACCTAATGTAGGTTTTGCCGACCCCCGGATCTCCGTAGCAAAACAAAACTGAATTATCGGGTTCCACGAGGCGAATTCCATGGAACCAACTCTGATATTCCTCTGTTCGTAAGAGCCAGCCTCCAACATCCTTGACTCGATGGGCTCTAATATCATCGTGCCGTATTCCGGGTTCGAGTGGGGACAACCATTCGAGAATCCCAGCCCTCTCATCAGCACTACCAAAGTTATTCACAGTATTAAAAGAGTTGGTGCTATTATTAAAAGCGTCCCTATTTTCTCCGACACGAGATTGCGACATTTCCCTTTTATTGTTGCTGTTTGGAGGGCTGTAAATTCGATGGAGAGGATTCGGAGGATGGGCTGCTGGGTAGGGTAGGATAGGGTCAATTAATAGAGCTCGTGCGGCTGAAGAAAAGCGGGGCTACCTTTCACTTGCACTTTTTTTTAGCAAAATCCTGGCCTATCAGCTTGTTCGCAATGCAACACCGCAGGCATTCGGCTCCAGGGTTGAAGAAAGGGCCATGCAAGTTGTTCGAGTCGAATGACTTTGGTGTGTGTGATATCGTACTTTTCCGCATATGCTTGTACGAGGTACCGGTGTGGGGCAGGGTTTGTACTAGGGTAGTCTGATGTCGTCGATAGCCTATCTGGCAGCGGCCAAATTCATGTAATAGTGGGCCTTGGCACAGAGGTGCTTTGCCTATTAATATCTCCTTCCTGTATTCTAGTCTAATAACGAATAACCACACGGGGGTCAACCAGTCAATTCACAACGTTTCCCCTCTCTCTCAATTGGTTCAAGTGCTTCAGTCTTTGTCTTACCCTTGTGAAAGCCTTTAGGCAGTTTATCTTCAGAGCTACTTTGCACAGGTCTATTGATTGATTTACTAAGAGGATACGCCGCGGGCGACAGGAGGGGAATACGGCATGCGCAACACACCATCTAACTAGGGGAAGGCATTGAAACACCCCCACACCGGTACTGTAAAACTGGCAGATCAGCTAGAAACTTGGCACTAGAAAAGCGCTTTTTTGACCCCGGGGCTGTATCCCTCTAGTGCCACATCTACAGGACTCATTTCTCCAACCTACGGGTAGCTGTACGACAGATAATCGCCTGCCAGGTACCTTAGACTGAAAATGACGTTCTTCGTAGCATTGCCACACTAGCCCAAGTTCTTCAATACGATCTATCTCTTGCTAAATAGCTTCTGGGACCAAAGTTATTGTTAATCACCGGTGCTCCCGCCGTAACTTAGTCACAGGACATGATATAAATACCATGTTAGAATACCGTAAAACCCCGAATAATTGAACCGTGTGCTATGAAGTCCAGAATTTCCTTCTCCGGAACAGTGGAAAAAACCACGGCAAAAACACAGCCCCTTTCCCCCTTCTGAGACAGAAAAAAAAATCTTGACCTTAATGAGAGGAAAGTCCAACGACATACCCGTACCGTAGCACACGGTTCAATCATTCAAGTTTCTACGGCATTCTAGAACAATGTCGAAGGGCTCACGGTAGAGTCGGCGACTCGGCGCAGGATGCGAAGAGTAGGGTCAAAGTTACACCAAGCGGGGAAAGTGGTGAAGGAAAATGGAGAATGAGGAGGACAGATATGGCATGAGAAACGGTGGAAACGGTGTGATCATATTCAGGACACTCCCGGAAGGATTTCTATCGTCTTTTATATTTAAGGGTGCCACCCGCCCACCGTTGTAAGAGGTGAAGGTCACTGAATTATAAGACTGTCTTTTATATATATCATTCCATTCCTTAAGCACGGTTCTCTCCCAAACACAGCACATTAGAGGGGTTGCGCATGGGGGCCTAGGTGGCGGTTAATAGGGAATGGATCTAGGTGCAAAAATGAGTTTGCGCAATAAGTGTAGGTATCATACCCACCTGGATGTCTAACACTTTTGGGTTAACTGAAAATATCCTGTTTTCCTGCAACCTAGGCCTCCTTAGACAAACTCTCTATTGCCCCTCATAATTTGTTAGAAATAAACACCAAAATTAAAATTAAAATTAAAAAATAGGACTCCACTTTTGTACCTTATCTGGATTCTAAAATCGTCAATTTTCAAGAGAGGAAAAAAACGACTTCCCATATCTGATTCCATGCAAATACCGGTACAGTACACCTGTAAGCTACAGTAGGTGCTTAAACTGAATTTCCAAGCTCTTCTGTCGTTCTAAAGCATTGAAGATTCCCAGTACTCCTGCGCTTATGAATATCGTGAGCGCCAAGATAGGGTCAGGGAGTCCTTAGATCCTCAGCTCCTCGAACATACATTTTCGCAAAAACTACCGTATGGAGGGTGACACTCAGGATGACTAGCTAACGATAAGCTCCCGATGAAGAGGGTATACTGGATTAATTTGTCTAGCTTAAGATCCTCCAGCAGAACCACCAACTCGTTAGAGCACCATACCAGGGCTACCGGTGCGTACCACGGGCTATCGAGCTGGCATGATGGGGTCTCAGGGGGGTGTTCGTCACCGGGGCCATACCAGTGTAAGAAGCGGAATCGCCAATTCACCTCAAATGCAAGCACAGCTCGAGTATTAGCGTTATAACCAAACTCTACTAGAGAGAGCCCGCCGGGCGAGCGTTCGAAAAATTAGTATTAGTACTGGTGTCTACTGGTATATTGCATCCAGACGGTGCGTCGACAGTGTTCCCAACCGTCCAGTCCGTCCGTCTTCGGGTCCGGACAGGACAGATGGCAGTACCTGAAAGGGCGCCCTGGACGGACGGCCGGGGACTGCAGGTGTCTCAGATGGCGCAATTTGCCGGGTGACTCCGGATGACGGGCGGGCCCTACCGGTGACTGGCGAGCCCCACAGGTATGCCGTAGTAATTGGCGAGAACTGCAGATGACTGCATATGACGGGTGAGGACTGAAGGTACGGTTCGGGAGTTACCGATCCGTCGAGGACTGTAGGGACCTACAGTCACCCTCTTAGACGGTAGTCTTTCCTAAAGGACGGACGTTCTTGCCCTACAGCTTGAGACGGACGCCCGGGACTGCGGCCCTAGCAGTGCCTACAGGGCGGACGGGACGCTTGGGAACACTGACGGTGCCCCTCAAAATGGTCAGGGGATTTGAACCGTGAAGATTTTCTGAGTGGAGGGTAAACCCCATGTAATATCCTCAAAAGCAAATAAGCAAGGCAACACCTACCATACGTTGTGGTGTTCCTCCCTTGTGCCTGAGGACTAACTAATAGGTGTTGCATGTTATCTTAGACTTCCTAAGAGTTGCGAAGAGCTCACTTTTGATTTTGTTCTCCGAAGTGCCCGGTTTAATTACTAGTAGCAGATGGGAAGCAGCTGAAGCTAATAATTATCAGTAGCTGGTAACTGCCCTAGGATGGGGTGTGGTTTGCTTTTATCAATTTAGCATTTGAAGCCTCATGTCTGAGTAGTCTGTGGACTCCATTGTACTGTATAATATTATACGACGCTATCGTAAGCTATTGATACCTGCCGGAAACCCAGCCGCGCAGTACATTACCTGCAAACCGAACCCCGCGGGAGAAAACTTTATTCCAGGAAATTTTCTATTTAACCATAAGAGCTCAGGTCCCCGAAGGCGCTCATAAATTAAATTTCTTTCTAACTGCTGCGAATTTGTTCTTAAGAACTGTTGTATTATCCTTGAGAGAGAGAAGGAGAGAAGAAAACTAAAGAAAGCAATAAGCAATGTGAAGAGGCAAACACCGGGAATGCGTACGCCGTGCCCGGGTACTTCTAGGAACAAGAGGGGACGAGCATATACATAGCACAACACGAGAAACAAAAAGAGCACCGCCAGAGGTCAACACTAACAAGCAAATTCGAGACCGTTAACTTACAGATTCAGGAGGTCGGTATACAAGAGACCTAAATATGATCCTCTGTCAGCACACCATGTTCTGGAGAAAAGCACCGGGTAAGATCCAAGCTGAATCTATAATATCCCTTTCCCCAATCCTGGGGGCTTGCTGGATATTTAAAAACTCAAATTGATTTCCTTCTTCTCTCCACCTTATACGCCATGTACAAACCCTCCCACACCTCCTATCTCTCCATTGAGATCTAAAGCATTTTCTCATATCGGCCTAGCTGACAGCGCCTAGTATGTTTTGAGGTTAGTTATAGACCATATCGTTCATTAGGTCACGTGATACTCTGAATAAATGAAGCGGGGGTAATGATTAGTAAGGAGGGTTGCACGCACAGGAGTAAAGAGGCTCAAGTGAGCACAAGAAATTTAGCTTAAGTACCGTAGTGAAGGAGTTCAGGATCAATTGAGTTGAGTCGTAGAAAGGAAAGTCAAAGAGGAAAAGTCTGGAATAGGAAGGAAGGTCGAGATGGGGAATGGATAGGAATAAAGGAAAGAAACAGGAGAAAAAACTTTCAAGGCTTGCGCGTCCCTCCGCAACCACGTGCGTGTGCCATGGCAAAAGGCATTTCCTACACCAAGTGCTGCTATTTCCAATTATGAACCATAAACATCCCGAGTGACGTTTGGTGATCGCACCGGCAAAAACACACACATAACACTCAATCCAAATCAAGGCGACGATGTTCCTGTATACCGCCTTCATAACCCCAAATACCGCAACGCCATCGTGTCCATTTTCTCCCGCCTGTCCCCTCCCCTTCCTTGATACTGCATCGCTTACACCAATCTCCACACAAAAGCCTAGTGTAAGTCCTCACTGAGGACGGAACACATTAACAAACCCCGAACCTAACTAGCCAAGCATTCACGTATTTCTCCCGATGACCTAACAGACCCCAGTAAGGTTAGGTTTGAGCAAAAAGAAATGAGATCTCGCACGAATATTTCTTTAAATTTTCCGCCGTGTCAGAGATATCTGTCGACTCTGGTTCTGTACTTTTGGCTTCCGCCGGGCGTTCCATATATGTTCTGTTGCTGACAGGCGGGAAGGGCAGAGAGAGATATATACTATAAGACCTTTTACGTCGTTTCATTTGCCTTTTCACTACACCGTACATATAAAGGACAGAGTTGAGAGATCCCCCAAAAGAAATTCCGCGACAATACAAGCCACAACTTAACAAAAGCCCGATCTAGCATTAAGTAAATGGATGGAGGGATACAGGAATAGTAGAAGGCAGCGCTTATGGGACAAAAATGCTCCTAAATGTAATCCGCAAAACGCCAGGAGAGGGAAAGAGAGGCAAAAAAGCGGACACATTTCATACATATATTTCATGCCTAATGGCATAAACTCCGCCTATTAACATGATATTTCCAGTACTAGCAACCAGTAATGTCCACAAGACAATATCGTCGCCCTGGGAGGTCGAATGGGGACCAGAGGAAGGGATAACTCAGTAAGTAACAGTCATAACACATTTCCCAGGGAGGTAAAACGGCACATTGCTAAGCCCGAAGACTCCAGGAGAGGTCATATCATTGGGGTCTTATGCCACCTTGAGATTTCCAGCTACCCGAGCCCTAAGTAGCTCCACTACCTCTGCATGCCCACTCAGGGCGGCACGCGAGAGCGGCGTTTGGCCAGAGTGGTCTGGCCTGTGAGGGCTAATGTCTTCCCGTCCCAACAGCAGCTTCACTACTCCTACGTGCCCATTCTTGACGGCCCGAAGGAGCGGCGTTCGGCCATGCTTGTCCTGCCTATTGGGGCGAACGTCTTCCTGTTCCAACAGTAGCTTCACTGTTCCATTACTCCCATTCTGGGCGGCCAACAAGAGCGGCCTTTGACCAAAATTGTCCGGCCTATCGGGGCCTACGTCCCTCCGTTCCAGCAGTAGGCTCACTACCCCATCATGGCCGTTCCGAGCGGCCCACGAGAGCAGTGTTCGGCCATAATTGTCAGGCCTATCGGGGTTAATGCCCCCCCGCTCCAGTAGTAGCTTGACTACTCCATCATGCCCACCCGCGGCGGCCTCCGAGAGCATTGTTCGGCCATTATCTAGCCTATCGGGGCTAACGTCTTCCCGTCCCAACAGTAGCCTCACTACTTCATCATGCCCATTCCGGGCGGCCCACAAGAGCGGAGTTAGGCTAAAAATGTCTGGCTTATCGGGGCTAATATCTTCCCGTTCCAAAAATAATTTCACTACTCCGTCACACCCGTTCCGGGCGGCCCATGAGAGCGGTATTTGGCCAGAACTGTCCGGCCTATCAGGGCTAACATCCTCCCGTCTCAATAGTGCCTTACTACTCTAAGATGCCCATTCTCGGGGGCCCACGAGAGTAGCGCTCGGCCATAATTGTCTAGCCTATCGGGGCTAACGTCTTCCGGTTGCAGAAGTAGCCTCACTACCCCATCACGCCCATTCCGAGCGGCCCACGAGAGTGGTGTTTGGCCAAGAATGTCCGGCCTATCGGGGCTGACGTCTTCCCTTCCCAATAGTAGCTTGACTACTTCATCATGCCCACCCGCAGCGGCCCCCGAGAGCGGCGTTCAGCCATCATTGTCTGGCCTATCCGGGCTAACAGCTTCCCGTCCCAACAGTGACTTCACTACTCCATCATGCCCATTAGAGGAGGCCGACCAGAGCGGTGTTCGGCCATCGTTATCTAGCCTGCCGGGGCTAGCGTCTTCCCGCTCTAACAGAAGGTTCACCACGCCATCATGTCCACTAGAGGCGGCCCACGAGAGCGGTGTTCGGCCATCATTGTCTGGCCTATTCGGGCTAATATCCCCGCGCTCTAAGAGTAGCTTCACTACTCCAACATGTCCACCCCCGGCGGCCCGAAAAAGCGGTGTTTGGCCAGAATTATCTGGCTTGTCCGGGTTGATGTATTTCTTTCGAAATTGTCCGCTCATTACTTGCGCGATGTTCCCCAATACACGGCCCATACTCCCAGAGTTGGCAACCATCCCACCAAGGAATACCCTGACCACCCCTCCGTGCCCATTCCCAGCAGCCCACGAGAGCGCTGTGCGGCCATATTCCCTGTCCTGTATATCCGATCGGGCGCGCCCCCGTTGCAAGAGCAATCTTACCACCTCTTCATGCCCATGCATCGCAGCCCACATTAGTGGCGTTAGACCTGCACTATCTCTTTGGTCCATAGCCCAGCTTTTCCCCCTCATCAGATCAATTGCAACTGCGGCAATGCCGAAATACGAAATACAATGAAGGGCAGAAAATGGCTGAGAAATTGGCATGATGGATCCGGTGTTTTTCAGAAAAATGTTGTTCGTGGGCTGACTCGGAAAGTAATGCGGCAGATATATGATTATCGTATTGATCAAGAAGATCGAGCGCAAGGTATCTTGAACGATCTGAAGGCTCCATTCGCATGTGGGTTCCCCAATATAAAGAAGAGTATTTTAGGAAAGGTGTGCCCTGGAAGTCAAGAGAGGGGCCGGTCGAAAGGTCCTTAACGGCCTTGAAACTCAGGTACGTCAAACAAGCCTCTGCAATTTTCGAGTGAGGTCTGTCAAACAAGTCGGCACGGCCGGAAAGATACTCTCGGAGTGTGAAATGAATCAGCCTGATAGTCGCGGACCCTTCGTCGACGGTGGCAAGTCCCAAACAACAGCCTAACACGGTCCAAATCGAGGGCACATTATTGGTATCAATATCGGTAGACCCAATCTCAACAGCTAAGGCATGACATATCTCACCCACACCCAACAGCCGCTCGGAATGCGAAATCCACATCAATGCCGCCATCCCGAGTCCCGCTCTATCCCCTTTCTGCGCCTTTATCCGCCCTATAGTTGCATCGTATGCATCCCCTAAGCTAACCATCCGTCATTGTACCGAGCTTGACTCGCCTCCGAAGGCGTGTAGTTTCCTGTAAGATACCCTCGATATTTAGAGATGCCAGCAGGAATCTAGACACAAATCCGTGAGCCCATAGCTTTACATACTCTCGCCAGCCCTCGTGCTCCCTACTTACATTTCTGAAGTCATCTCGGGAACGGCCTTTATAATGTCCCCTTCCAAGCTCTTGTCCATCGAATCAGGTATAGTATCTTCTTTCAGTTTCGCCCGCAGGAACCGAATGATATCATTCTTGGGAGGTGCAATGGACACAGCCACTACCCTCTCAGCAAGATGTTTCTCCGCCTCATCCCGGATATGCAACCTTCCGGCTAGAAATATCCCCATATTGGAGGGTTTGTGCAGAATTATTTTCAGCGAATCAAGAATCTTTGCCCGATACTCGGCGACGCACTCATCCAGCGCATCAAGGCATATGAAGGTGGGTCGCGAGGACGAGATATCCTGCAACATCTCTATAACCTCATCCAACTCCAGTCTCCGGCCCCCGATTACCTTTCCCTGGTCTCGAAAAGCCCGGGCGATCTTCACCGGAACCTCTTCGAGTCCACTAACAGCCTGCTTTAGGAGTGAACTCAGGACGGCGGTTGGAGATTGCTCCTTATGGGCAGCGAAGTCGAAGTAGAAGCACGCAACTGCAGCATTCCGTCCCCTTGCCCAATCGCATAACCTATCTATTACTAAGGAGCTAGCATCACAGCTTCTTAGCAACGCCCCTACTTCATGAACGATATAATTCCTCACCTAATGTATGTTTTGCCAACCCCCGGACCCACGTGGCAGAACAAAGATGAATTAGACTGCCTCCCTAGCCACCCGGACACCCCCCCACCCGGATAGATGCTGATTGGTCGGGATTGTATGAGGAAACGGCGGCGGTGAGTGCAGTTGCCACAGCCCATCCAATCAAACCAAGGAAATCGCTTAAAACTTTCTTATCTGGGTTTAGCTGTTCGGGTGAGGGGGGTGTCCGGGTGGCTAGGGAAGCAGTCTATCGAGTTCCCCATCGCGAATGCCATGGAACCAATTCTGATATTCCTCAGTTCGGAAGAGCCAGCCTCCCACATCTTTGACTCGGTGGACTCTAATATTATTGTGCCGTATTCCGGGTTCGAGTGGAGATAGCCATTCGAGAATCTTAGCCGTCTCATCCGCATTGCAAAAGTAGTTATTCACTCTATTAATATTCACTGTATTAATATTCACTGTATTAATATTCACTGTATTAATATTCACTGTATTAATATTCACTGTATTAATATTCACTGTATTAAAAGAGTTGGTGTTGTTATTGAAAGAGTTGCTATTTTCTCCGATGCGTGGTTGCGACATTTCCCTTTTGTTCTTGCTGTTTGGAAGGTTGTGAATTCGACAGAGAGTATTGAGAGGATGGGCTCTTGTTAGGGTAGGGTCAATTAACAAGGTTCTTGAGGCTGAAGAAGTGTCACAATTATGATATGATACCTTACCGTTTTGTTGGCAAACACCTGGCCCAATCAGATTATCCCGTGTGCCACATCTAACTCGAGCACTCGAGCACAGGACTAAGTTCCGCGAGATAAGTTACCGGTAACGGTCGCTGACCACCCGCCGTGTACTGTACGAGTACCGTACTGTCAGGGCTCTTGATAGACTCAGGGAAAGTTGCGTAACTTAACAATCGAGCAAACATCGGATATGTTTGGATGCGGTTGAATTCAGTAGTTGTGTGCGCTAGATAAACTCGTATTTAAGGAGGAAAAAGGGTAGCGAGCAAGCATCATCAACCGTGCCCCCCTTTTCATCAATCTTCATCACTCTTTTTCTTTGATTTTTCTCCCTTCGAAAGTTCCTATTCCCCACCGAAAGAAAGAACGCTGCGAGAGAGCAGCTGCGACAGTACTGTATCCTAGACCGAAAATGCTGTTCAAAGTTCTTCATAGCATTGCAGCACTAGCACAAGTTGTTCAATCAGGTCCACCCTTTTCTTAACCAGGCCTTCTGCGATCGCAGTAAACATATCTAAATTCCCAAAAATATGACTTCACCTTCGTAGCTTGTGTGAACTTCCGAAATCGTCCGTTTTCAAGAGTCAAGACAAATAGAAAAATGTGACCCTTTATCCGAGTTTCCATGCAAATACTAGCACAGTACCGTACTATCATTGTAACCTAGGCTCTTGGAACGAATTTCTAAGCTCTTCCGTTTTTCTAGAGCACTGCAGATTCCCGGTACTCCTAGATGTGTGAATATGATGGGTGACGAAATGGGGATTCCTAGATCCTCAGCTCCTTAAACATACTCGAGTACGAGTACATTTCACCATGCCAAGGAGTATGTTGACACTCGGGATGGCTGACCAACCCGGAGTTCCCGATGTGGAGGATACTCGAGTACTGACGATGTGCCGGCAGCCTAGAACCTATGATACCCCTATGACAGCCAACGTCGACCATTGTTTCAGCCTACAACAACAGCACCTACAGATAGAAATTTTAGAAGTCGTTCCGCAAAGCTTCCTCAACTAGTTACTAGAACACATTTAGAGAGGGACCCCTTCCAAATCTTCCAGTCGGGGCTGGAGAGGCTTTCAAAACTTGTCTGGGGAGGTGGACATTGACACTTGTGTGGGGAAAAAGGTTTTGCTGAATAACTACAGAAAGAGATTCCCAATTAGGCATTGTATACGACCGCATTAGGACTAGCGTTCTTAATTCGGCAGGATCCCGCGTGGAGCTGATCGTGTCAGGTGCTAGCAGCATACTTGGCGATTCATAAAGTACCGTTGTGCCCTGAGGTGTTTGATAGGGTAGTGAGAGCAGTCATGTCGCTCGATCGGGCCCACGGAAAAACTCTGTTTAGTAGTTAGCTTGGCGCACACACTTTAGCACATAAGCCGCCTCTCATGTAGACTAGACTAACAACGAACAACCACACCGAGGAAAGCAAGCCAATCAACAACCTTTTCTCTCCTTCTCAATTCATTCAAGCGCATAGCTCCCTACTTCACCCTTGTCAAGGCCTTTAGGCAATTCATCGTCTGGTCAACTTTCCACCTGTTTGTCTTCCGGTATATCAATAGGTCACACATACACACGGGAGGGTGATTTCGGCACGCGCGACACACCATCCAAACTAAACGGGTCCTGCGAAATCAGCCCAACAAGTGGTGCTCTGAAACGGATTGGTGTTTAACTCGACGAACCTGCCTACCCGCTCCCGCATTAGCGCAATTTGTTGTGTGAAAAGGTGAAAACAGAACCTGTTTATTGCGCAAGGCATCTGGCACTAGCCATTTGATCTGTGCGTACCTGCCGTCAAGATAGAGGAGGCAATTGAAGAGGGGCCTGGGATCGCCGACCCAGTACGCCCGGACTCACGTGAGGCAGACGAAAGGTCATCAGTGGGAGAAGACGAGCTCAACACATTATACTACAAGCGGAACGGCAAGTGGTTCTCAATTGCGACAGAGGCCTTACTCGATCCAGAAGAGGATTACGACATCTACTCTTCACCAACTAAGTGCGAGCACGACCCTCTAAACCCTCTGAAGTACGCCGGATCGCCGTTATCAATTCCTTCAAGCGACGAAAAGGACGATACACCCCGCTCTGTAGTAGTTATGAGTTCGCCGCCGGGAATGAGGTTGCCGTTTACGGGTGAAGGTGGTACAAGGATCAAGGACTTTCTGCTCTGGGTTAATTCGTGGTATGCTATGCTTGGGAAAGACTACGACGGAAGTACGCTGGAGTCGAGGAGAAGGCGTGTCGCCCAAATACATGTTTCATGTTTGCCGCAGTCTGTCGCCGCTAACTTTATAAACGCTCTCGATGATGATGTTTTTTGGGATGAGGAAAGATTGAAGGATGCGTTGGTTGAGCAGTTTCACGATGGGGAGCTGGATGACTTGGCCAAAGTAGACATCCTTTCTACTATGAGAGATTTTCAACAAGGCGATCGGGATGTCTTCTGGTATTCACGCAAGGTTTTGAGGTTGTTGAGAAGGAAGCCGGCCGGGTTGCAACACCACGACGATATTCTGATCGACTATTATATCGCTGGTCTTACTAGTCGACGTCTGCGCGATTTGGCAATCTCCAGCTTTTGCAAGGCCAGTTCCCGCGAGCCCCCGTACAAGGTTGTTAAAAGTGTCATACGTTTGGCCTCTCAGTTGAAACTCAAAGGCTACAAGTCTCATGGACGCAAGTGTAACAATCCTATTGTTGAGCACGTATGCAACAGGCAACGACTGTCGTCTCCTGCGTAAGCGAGTCCCGCTTTTCTGCACCAGGGCGTAGGAATGTACTATCTCTTCAGATAGTACCGAACTGGCTTGCTTAGCTTGGATGGTTCGTGAGAGGTACTATCTCTTCAGATAGTAAGATGGGTGGATTGTCGTGCTTGATAGAACTATCACAATAGTCCTATGTTCGGGCAACCTGTTGAGACTATCACAATAGTCTCCAGGTTCTTAGAGCGTAGGCTCTCGTAGAGGAGGAGTGTATGTAAAGAGAGTAAAGCGTAATCGTATTGCAATATCTTGAGTATAGAAGAGTACTTAGATGGTTGCGTGAAGATCCTATCTCTTGGTCGGAACCAAGCGCCTTATATAGGCATCTTCCCACAACCCTAACCTTGGTGACGCGTCACCATTACATAGCATAGCCCCCATGACTCATGATTGGTCATGGTGCGAAATCCATCACCTGATTCTTACGAATCATCTGCGCACATCCTCTTTCCTCGATCTCAACCCATAAACCCGATCATGCGCTCAAATGAGTCGCATGTGTGAAACCCATGACTCGTAAGTGCGCAGTCATGTGAAAAGCTATGAGTCAAATGACGTCATAGTGCAAAACCCAACATACCTTTATGACTAATAATTATTAGTCATGTGAAATCTGCCTTGCTTAGTCACGATTTGTGACATTAGCTCCCGTCTCCCCCTAGCATCGGTCCCTCGATGCTAATTGCCCAAGTCGAGCAACTTCCGCCCAGCTCTTCTCAACTCTTTCTTTAGCTCGTGGTTCCGTCGCTCGAGCTCCTGGTTTCCTTTCCTCGCATCGTCCACCTCTCTCTTCAACCTTCCTAGGCTGAATCCTGATCCTGCCACCGTCCTGCGAAGTCCTTGGATCTCCTCGTGGAGTCGCTCTATCTTCGCTTGTTGGTCCGCTACCTTCCTTCGGTAATCGTCCTCGTTTTTTAGGGATTGTTCCCTTCCGTCCAACAGTTCCCGGATCTGCCTGTGTAGGCCTCGACATCTGGTTGTGTTTTTTCGCTCCCCTCCCTCTCCTGTCGTGTCCCCACGACGCCTTTCCTTCCAACACAGAATTTCGGGTCTCGGTGGTACCGGTGCCAGGGCGAGAGTTCCTTTTTCGTTCCGTCCTTCTTGCGTAGTACCCTGCGTCCACTTTGTACTGGACGTGTGTCGGGCACTTGTCGTTCTAGCATTCCTTCCAATCTCTCGTGGAATGCCTTGCCTTTCGTTGCTGGTTTTTTGATATTTGGACCGTTTGGTACTCTTCCGGTGCTGGTGGCTTCGTCTCGTATGGCTGGTTCCAACCGGATTACGTAGCATTGGATTTCTTGGGGTACCATCCTCGTGCCACTTTCTCGCTGTCGTGTACCCAGCAGTTGTCGTTGTAGCACCCTGTCCAGTGGAGTGCATCGTGTTCTTTTTGCTTTCATTCCGCTTCTTCCCAGGCTGTAGGTGAGCGGTATGGCGGGCTTGTCAGCGTCATCTCCGGCAAGCCTATCGTGGTTCCCCAATTTTCCTGCGGGGTTGGTGTCTTCGATGGGCGTGGAGGGGCTTCCTCCTGGTTCTGTGTCTGTGATACGGAGACGAGCACGTCTCCGTTCTCCTGTTCCTCGAGTTTGATCGAGGTTCGGCTTGTTTGGGTAGCGGGAGTGGAAGTTCCGCTTTGCGAGGTCTGCATTTTCGAAGTTTTCGGCGGGATACCAGGTTTTGTCATGTTCTGGTGAGTATCCTGTCCACTTGGCTCTGTATTGGAGCTTGTTGTAGTGTAGACGTGAGTCGATTATTTCTTCGAGTTCGTATTCTGGTTCTCCTTCGATGATCATGGGAAGAGGAGGTTCCGATCGTTGTGAAGGAAGCTTGTTGTCGTTGTAAAGCTCGAGAAGAGATATGTGGAATGTGTTGTGTATTCTCATCGAGGCCGGGAGGTCCAGCTTATAAGTGCTGGTTCCTATCCTTGCCAAGATTTTGAATGGTCCAATTTTCTTGTAATCGAGCTTCTTGCATGGTCTGGTGGTCCTAATATTTCTTGGTAGTAACCACACCCTATCCCCTTGTTGTATGTTGGGATCGGGTTTTCGCTGTGCATCGTAGTATTCCTTGTGTCGTATCTGGGCTTCCGTCATTTCCGCTTGTAGTGTGTCATGTAATTGACTCATATCTTCTGGTGATGTTGTCTTTCCTTGTATCAGGTGTCCGATGGCCTGATATTCGGGGTTCGTTCCGTAACCCGCGAAAAATGGTGTGTGCTTGGTGCTTTCTTGATATCCATTATTGTAGGCGAATTCAGCCATTGGTAGCAGCTCCTTCCAATCGTCCTGCTGGTAGTTGACGTAGGCTCGGAGATATTGTTCCAAAGTGGAATTTGTCCGTTCCGTTTGGCCGTCTGTTTGTGGGTGAAAGGCCGTGCTCAGCCTTCTTTCGATCCCCAGTCTCTTGGTGGTTTCTTTCCATAGGTCCGATGTGAATATTGAGCCTCGACTCGGATCCGTGATAATGTCTCGTGGTAGCCCATGCAGTCTAAATATTTCCCTCATGAAAGTTTCTTGGAACTGCCGCGCGTTCATGTCCTTCGTGCTTGGTATGAAATGAGCCATTTTTGTCAGCCTATCGATAACGATTAGGACTGCATCCGATCCTTCTGATAGCGGTAAATCTGTGATGAAATCCATTGATATTGACTTCCATGGTCGATCGGGGGCCTCGTTAGGTTTCATTAGCCCGTATGGTGCGTGTCGTACGACTTTTGTTCGTTGGCAAATGTCGCAGTTTTTGACGTATTGCTTGATTGTTTCCCTCATGCGTGGCCACTAGTACTTTCTTTGGAGAAGCTCAGTAGTTTTGGCCGTTCCTCCGTGGCCGGCCTGAGGAATGTCGTGGTGTCGTCGTATAAGGTTGGTCCGTATTCCCTCGTTGTTAGGAATCCAAATCTTTCCTTGGTGCCAAAGGTATCCATCTTTCCACTGGCACAATCCTAAGACCACCCCTTTCATTTCTTTGTCTCCCTTGTCCAGCGCTTTCCTTATTGTTTGGATTTCGTTATCTTTGTCTGATTCGTTGCTGATTTCTCCTTCATCGTCCGTTTTGAAGTCTATTGTTTCCATTTCTTGGATGCTGGTGTCGAAGTATTTCTCTCTTGGAAAGAGAATCCTTTCTTTCTGTGTGAGCCTTTCATCTCCTTCCTGAGGCATGTCCGCCTTTCGTCTTGTTAAGGCATCCGGCTTGCCTCCTTCCTTTCCTGGTCGGAATTCAATTTTGAAGTCGAAGCCACTCAAGACTTCGCTCCATCGGATTTGTCGGTCCGTCAGCTCTTTTGTTGTTGTAAACCTTATTAGGTTTTTGTGGTGGGTTAGGACTTTGAAATGTTGTCCGCTTCCTTTGAGGTATCGTCTCCATTCCTTGAGTGCTTGAACTATGGCTAATAGTTCCTTATTGTGTACATCGTAGTTGCATTCTGCAGGTGCCATCGTTTTTGACTGATACGCTATCGGTCTCCATTTCCCGTCTTCGTCATGTTGAGATAATATGCCTGAGCAGACATATTTTGAAGCATCGGTTTCGACGAGAGGTGGTCTTCCTGGTTTAAAGTATGTCAACACTGGGGTTGAGCATAACTTCTGTTGTAATTCGTCGAACGCTGCTTGTTCCTTGTCCCCCCATTCCCATTTGACGTCTTTCTTGGTTCTGTCGTATAGGGGTTTGGCTGTCCTGCTGAACCCTTCTATAAACCGTCGGTAGAAGTTGCAGAATCCCATGAATTCTTGGATTCCTTTCTTGTTGGTAGGTGGTTTCCAATCCC
>Ga0307517_10001294_pt1 | contig 41984 bp, 50 predicted proteins | sample 23_EM_MG_FD_194515 | JGI IMG/M metagenome (GOLD analysis project Ga0307517, IMG submission 194515) | Populus trichocarpa ectomycorrhiza microbial communities from riparian zone in the Pacific Northwest, United States - 23_EM | ecosystem: Host-associated > Plants > Roots > Unclassified | place...
ACTGGGAACACTGCAATGAAATTGGCTTGGGAAATTCTGAATGTGTTTGCAATGTACCAGATGGGTTTTTGGTGGGTACTTTATCCATTTCCTTGTGATGTACTTGCAGTGTACCTGCTGGGTACACTGGCCCTTGCCCCCAGTGTCAACTTACCTGCTGGGCAAAGTGTGAGTAAATTGCTTAAAAACTCTCAACAAACTCACAATGTACCTGCCAGGTATGACCCCCTCTGCCCCCAGTGTCATCATCTTCCGTCTTCCGCCGTCGTCATTCATCTTCCGTATTCATCACTTGTCTCGTCGAGTCAGCTCTCACCTCCGGAAGACTTCCGAGTCTGTCCCTTTGACGTCACCAACTTCCGACATTTAGCTTCGCGTTCCAATAACCACCACTGTTGTCGGAAGACTTCCGGTTATCTCTCTCTCACTTCCAACTTCGCGGTCACCTACCTATAGCCTTCTGGCCCACCTGTTTTCAAGCTTGCACCGAGTCGCAGTGAGTCGATCATCCCTGAGGACCCGTCCCACATCTTGCACCTCTCCTGCCGGTATTACACCTGCACCGTTGAGAGCAACAATTAACGCGCTCCGGAGTTACGATAGTCTTATGACTAATCAGCCCAAAGAGACGCTGGATGAGTCACCCAGAGTGACCATCAGTCACGCTGTATAGCTGTGACCCCTATAGAGTATTATTATATATATACCACACCTGTATGATTATAATAAAATAATGTCTCTTGTTCTCTCCCACCATAGTCCCTCACAACAAAGCAACCCAGCCTCAACCCACTCTCCCCTCTCCACTAAGGTAAGGTTAGAGTACCTTGTAGTATATAGAATATACTCTGCACTGCTCAACACTGGGAGTAGTGTTGGAGGAGAGGGTAGTCAATACTAGTGTTCCTCCTGGTCTCCAATAGATGATCTTCTCCTTGGTCATGTGTTTGAAAGAAAATAAAGAAAAGTAAGAAAAGTAAGAGAAAGGGAAAGAAATAATACCGTCGCGCGATAAAGTAGTCTCAGACTACAACCGCGATGACAGTATGGAAGTCTTCACCCGATTGAGATATGGCGCACGTTGTGTAACCGAGGGATCCAGAACTACTGTGAGTACTGGAATTGCTAGGGAGAATGAGAGGAAACAAGGGCATCGATGGTGGTGGTGGTCACGAGAAAAGAGATGGGGAAGGGGAAAAGAGTGGGGGGAGGAAACAGGGATTGATACCGGACTGCGGTCACCTTATCTAGCTGGAAGGAGGTGTGTTGATTCACATATTTTCAACTTGGAGATTTTTTTTCGAGTTCAACCAAAACAAAAGCGTTAGCTCGTATCAAGCTTTTCAAGTTTACTCAATCTGTAGGCGTCTTCTCAACTTGAGGGGGCGTGTTATGATATTTTCAAGCCGATCCACACCTTTTTGTTTGACTCACTTACTTCGCTACAACTACACCTTGTATGCTTCGCTTACCTTTGTTCACACACCGAAACCTGTACATCTTGTTTTCTCGCCTTGTTAGCCTTTGATATAAGATGTACCTAGAATTTGTTTCAGTCTCCTCAGTGTCCGCTTTTCATTCTCACGCACTGAGGTTTGTCCCTATTTCTATCCACACATATTTTCGTGCTTACCATTAGAGTAGCTTGTTACTCTTGCTCTCTAGGTAACCCAATATAGTGTCCGCTTTTCATTCTTGCGCACTGAGCTCATTACTCTCACTCTCTAGCGCGCGCGTTCACTCCCACAACTTTCTATCCAAAGTTCCGGCTCACAAACAACTCAAAGGCATTGAAACTTTATTGGGTACACAGGTTCTAATTTATTATCAACACACCAGATCTCACCCCACACTGCCCACCTTTGACAGCATTGCCCAAACCTGCCAGCAATCGCACCTGGTTGACCAATTTTTTACTGGGCATCATGTGTTACCAGGAAGGCCAGACTGGTCTGAGGGCAGAATTCTGTGCTGGCAATGTGTAATGTCCTCTAATGTATCTGAGACTAATCAAACCTTGGGTCTAGATGGACCACAGCTTGAGGACTGCTGTGTACAACCATGCGGTCAAGCTTAATGTATGTGGTGCTCATTTTTGGCGATGCTTGTCTGATGTACCTGGTTCCGTGCCCAGCATCTATGCGATCCCACTCGCGAAGGTTGACGATCAACCGGCTCCTTGGCATATCTCCTACAGACTATATGTTCTCACTTGCATCTTGTGTCGCGCTTTGTCTCTTTGTCTAAATCCGTCATCCTCATTCAGTAATGCCACGTTCGCGTCTTTTTACACCGATCATCACGGAGTCCCTTTGGTGTGCTGCAGTGACACCGAGTCTGAGCCCGAGAACGATTCAAAGAAACGGGACGCCGTCTAGGTTTGCGCCATGTGGTTTCCCCATACGACGTTGGGAGTTTCCACGAGCTTAGAAGCTCTTGGGGCCGAGTATGAAATCGCGTGGAACCCAATGGTCCTTTTTTTCGAAGGACTTGGAAAATCGCTTCCGTTCCGAGCGGTGTGAAAATGAACCGAATCGCTTGGAAAGTGCAACGGAAGCATGTGACGGAACCCACTACAGAAAGCGCGTCGGCTACAAACACAATCGCATAAACTCCCAAGTGTGGATGTTCCTGATGCGGCGGCGGGGGGGTTCGCGAACTGCGATAGCTTAGATTGATTTCGGCTCAGGAAGTTCTGGCATGTACCGGATTGCCGAGTCCTTACACTTGTTTTGTGGTCGTGTGATTTGGTTCCGTGTTTCAGAGCCATCAAATCAGAGCGGATCGCGATGTCTGATAGGTACCCGTTGTGCAGATCGTAGCATAGAAACATACACATACAAAGGGTTTACCGCTTACAGCGAATCCGTCGATCACATCATCGTCATTGGCTGAGGGGCACAGGGCGACATAGCATGTGATCATAGTGCCACAAGTGCTAGTTGGGCATACTCGGCCTCCCCGGTGATAGACTGGATCGATACTTTGTGCTCACTCGGATTTCCCTTCTCGCTGATCACCCAGATTGCGCCCTTTTCTTATCAGAAGCAAACACGATGAAATTAAAATCGCCACCATCGACAAAGAACGTCCATTATCAAAGGCTCGCAACACATCGCAGGATCGAAAAATGAATGCAAATGCAAAGTCCAGAAACTACGACCGCTCAGAAAAAGAGCACTGTCCAGGGGTATCCGTCATCATCTACTCGTAGGTGTAGCAGAGAGTATCTCCTTTGGTGTCCATGACATCCCAAACGGTAACATTGTTCCACAAACCATCACCGGGGAGTTCAGTCTCGAACTGAGAAGCAAAACGAAGTTAATAAGATATCGCGAATTACGCATGAAATGGGATGAGGAACTTACGTGGGCGAAGGGGGGAAGGCCAGTGGGGTACTGAATGAACAACGAGAAGTTGGACAACGCGGGGACGGTTCCTCCTCCATAGGCATACTTGTTCTCGGGGCTCTTACGCTGCCAGTCGTACCAGGTCTTGTCAACCATCTGTATGTAATCACGTATATGGTGAGATGAGATCGACACATTGAAAAGAGGAAACGAACAGCATGGTGCATGAAGAACAAGGGATCGTTCGGGGTCCATTTCGGTCCCATGTAGCACTCAGGGGGGACAGCGCCGTTGGAACAGTAACCAGTCATGTCACCTCCGAGGATAAGATGGGCCCCGGTGTGAGTACCCTACGCGGACGGGTCAGGAAAACACAAAAAAAAAACAGATGTAAGAAAGTTGAGCTCACGTTGATCGACTCGGTGTAGGTGTTGAATCCGATGAAGTTTCCCTTGAAGTTGTTCACCACGTAGTCGACATTCGTCTTGGTCATGGTAGTGTTGATCATAAAGAGGGGGTTGGCGCGGGGGGCAGCCGGGTCAGTGATCGGGTTCCTGATGTCGGGGTTGGTGAACGGCATGTAAGAGAAGTTCCTCCTGATGTGGTGGGGGTTGGGATAAGACAACTTCATGTCCTTGAACCCGCCATCGTAGATCTCGTAACCTTTGGCGGGGTCACCCCAGGTACCGACACCGTTGGGCGCGGGATCAAAGAACTTGGAGTTGAACATATCGGCAGAGTCTAAAAGGAAAATGTAATGGTTAGCATGGACGCTCTTGATGAGCAACCACGCCGACAGTACCTAGGGTCCAGTCCCAATAAGGAGTTGCTCCCTTGTAACCGCACTTCTTGGTGAGGACGTCCTCAAAGTACTGGACATACCACCTGTGCCATGGGAGGAAGATTCCGGAAAAGTGAATCTATTCACGGGATTAGGAATGATGAAGGGGGGACAAGTAACGCCGAACATACCCTGGGATTAAGGTCCATGTGGGTATAGACGAGGTCTAAACAAACCGCGTGAGCGTCGACAAACGACCAACATTGAACGGCTTCATACCATCATAGAAAGAACTCTTGTCGTTGACCGGAGGGATGAGCGACACATTAGGTGGAGAAGTCGGCGTCAGGTCAGAAGTGTGAGGAAGACCGGCGAGACACTGAGAGTCATCGGTCAGCGACTTTGACAGCAGAGTGGAATCGCGAAGTGCGTACGTTCACTGCACCGACCCAGTCCGCTTGCTGACGGGTCGAGAGCTTCCTCCATTCACGTCGGACCTTGGGCTTTTTGCACGATGGAGACTTGGCACCAGCGGCGGAAACGACAAGACAGAGAAGCAAAACGCGAACGAGGCTAAGGAAGGAAGCCATTTGGGAGCGATGACAGGGCCGTGGGGAGAAAAGACTGGGGCAGCTATGCACACCTTTTATACAGGAAGCCGGTAGTACTAGTAGTCATCTGCTTTGGATGGCAGGGCGTGACAGATACCCCTGTTCCAGCGGCGAGGACAACCGGAGATTATCCCCGAGCGAATTTTGCGGGTTTTGGACGGGCATGTGAAAGAATCGAAGCTCATATGGGATGGTGGCCATGCCAAAACCTAAGGTTCCAACAGAATCTGTGTGGGAAAAAAACAGGTCACGGGCGCTGCCATTGGGCATAATTGACGCACCCGCCTGCACACACACGTCGGAACGCATGGCAATGGAAGTCGACGTAGCGGTTCTCCGAGATTGACGTCGTGCGGCCAGGAAGGAACCCGGGATGGACTTTACGGGGGATTGACACCATGGGACCGAGACACTGCGTGGAGAGAGAGACAAAAATAACAGCGGGGCAATGAGTGACTTACGGCCAATTGGAACACACTAAGGGGTTCATCCCACACGTGCCAGATATCGAGATCAAGAGCGGACGTAAAGTTTACTGCGTAAAACCCGGGCGCTTCCGCACAAATAATAATAATAGCCCAAACAAAGACTTTGTGAAAAGTGAAAGGGGTTCGCTGATGCGCCACCCAGCTGCTACGTTCGCCGCCTTTACTGAACGGCTTGTGGGAATCGCGAGCATAGCAACGACAGCTGGGAATCGCGAGCAGCGTCTTGGCTAATCGGTTCGTTTCCAATGACGCTTCTCCTGCTGCTCGTCTGCAGTAGAAGGACGTCCATTCGCCTCGCCCTGTGACTTACGTTTGTGTTCCCAAACACCTGTCAGACCCCCTCCTCAACGTGTTCTCTTCCCCCTGTATGGCTCCACGGTTCTAGACGGCCGATGCGGGCGTGCCGTATGCGGCCACGCGATTCGCCGATGAGGCTACGGCGGGCCGGTCAACGGCATGGGATAACTCTGGTGTGTTGCCGCGAACTGAGCTGAGCTGATCTGAACTGATCTGAATATGAGCCGGCTCACTGATGGCTCCCAGAAACAGCCGCCGGTGGCACGTGGCAGAAATCATTTCTTGGTGCGGTTTACTGTCATAGACGAGGGGAACGATTCGTCAGGCTCAGTTGAAAAGTGAGCTGAACCGTCAATCCTCTCTGAGTCGTGATCTGAGTTGACAGCAGCGGCTCAGCTCACGGCAACACTAGACTCTGGTGAGCCTGGTCGATCGCGTTTGACACCGCCGATCACAAAAAACAAAAAACCCTTCCCCCCAACTGCTCGATGAGACACAGCACCGGACCGCGCTCATCGCCTTTTTGTGTTTCTACCTAGTGCTCCTTGGCATCTTCAAACACGTATGGTAGCACATGTTTGACATCAGCCTTCCGTGAGCGTCGAGGTGAGCTAAAAATAGAATCTTTGCCCGCCCCCTCGAGGACTGGGTAGTATAGGAGCTCAGTGAAAACATCGGCAGTGCACATTGGGCGGGTGAATCCTCGAAACGTCGACCCTGCGTCGGTTCGTCAGCGAGAGAAAGATAATAAAATAAAAAAAGGTCCAAAGTTCCACGGAGCGTCTTCACCCTTCGTCCAGATGAGCGTACGAATTGGTGCAAGAGTGTAAGCTTAAACTTTTTAACGCATACATCCGATCACGAAGGAGCCGAGGAAAAAACCCTGAGGTCGTTAATTCCGACCCTCCCGTCAAGCATCAGGGAGCTCCCGGAGGACCAGCCTCTTCCACGTCGTATCCTTCCACCACCCATCCATGCTCTCGATCTTATCCCACAACACGTCCTCATCTACCCCATAAATCGTATATTTCGGTCCGTCCGTCGGTATCCGCTCGCGCTTTGCAACTTCCAGCGCCGCCTTGTTCTCTCCCCTGTTTCGGATTCGAATAAAGGGGTCCGTTCAAGATCCAAGGGGTGCACAACTCACCGTAAGAGCTCCAACAGCTCCTTCCGTTCCGGAAAGAACAACCTCGGCTCCAAAATAGCTAATAAAGCCAACGCCGCCCTAAATAGGAACGAATCCCCCTCCAATAACAAGACATCCCACACGTGTGCGCAAGTGTTGATATCCAAATGATCCAGGAATAGGGGTATGAGCCAATCCGGGAGGTAATGCACCGGGGAGAGATGATGTTGCTTAAAGTTAAAGTAAACTGAGAACGGAAAGAAATCATTTTTTTCTGCGAGGGGAACCAATGGATCGCTCCTTACTTTTTGGCATCGCATCTGCGAGCAGGGTATCGAATATTCTGCGTAAAGGGCGGAACGAACGTTTGTGTGGGCATTTCAATCGCCTGAGAATCGTACTTCACGCGTTACCTGTAATAAGCCTCAACCTGCCAACGCAGAGCAGGGTTAGTCCTCGCAGCAAAAAAAAAGTGAGGCTCGACTTACATCATCCTTCGCTCCAGGTCCGCCGAAAAATGACCTCATGCAATGCCTTTCCAATAGATTCCTCATCGCGAGGAACCCTTCCGGCGCACGCATGTTTAATAAAAACATCGCCGCGATCTTAGCCACCCCATGCACATACCCTAAACCCTCGTCTCTCCGTGAGACTATCCAGGCAGAAAGCATATCCTTGAGGTCCCCGTACATCGCTCCAAATTCCGGATGAAATAGGTGCAGGGTCGGCAATGTCGTAAGGATGTCTGCGTCGATCAACGCGAGTGCCTCCGGGCTGAGTGATCGTTTGGCTCGCGCGAGACACGTCCGGTACGAATCTTGAACCCCATCGGCAAAGAGAAACACACACTTGAGAAAGAAAGAGAGCGTCACCTTTGCTCAGGGACAGTGGATTCCCCACCGCATTTTCCCACATCTTCCCCCTCATCGACGTCGGAACACCCTGCCACCACAGCTTCCGCAGCTCAGGATTCCTATGCACCACCCTCCAGTCGGGCAGAATCTGTTTCTCCCATATATGCACCACTTCCTCGGCTCGTTTCTCCCGCGCAACTCGCCGTTCTTCCGCAAGCTTTCGTTTCTGTTTCTCTGCAGAAACCGAAGTCACACGATCGAGGTGCGGGAAGGGGGCGAGGGTTACGAGACATTCACGGAGAAAACAGAACGTCAATACACTTGAATCCTCCCAAAGCAGAAAAAAGAAACCAACGCTCGAGACAAACCAACGAACCGAAACGGGACTCACCGACGGCTCTGCTCTGCTTCATCATCGCCTCCCAATCTGCCATATGCTTCAGATCCTCCACCTTAGGCTTCGGCGGCAGGTAAGTCGGTCTCGTCTTGCTGATAACTTTATCCAACGCGCTAGGTCCTGCCGACCGAGACGGTCGATGTCCACGTCTGAACGATTCCGACTGCGAAGAATTGGGTGGAGAAACGGTAGAACTCGATGTCGGGACAGTCCCAGGTGAAGGCGAGACCGGTGAGCTGGCTGAGAGTACCATCCCCGCGGAATCAGGTGGAACATGGTTCGTTTCGCCGCGGGCGTAAGCGTCCTCGGCCGAGCGACGATAAACGGTCGGCGAGGGAAGTTCTGGTACAGACTGGTTCTGGCCCCGATGATTAGGGAATGTTCTCGAAGTCGGCGTAGACGATGTGAATGGAGTGTAGGTAATGTGATTGTTATTCGATGTGGATGGGAGGGGCGGGGGCGGGGGCAGCGGGGGTTCCGAAGACGGCGTCTGCGCTCGATCTCCTTCTGGAATGTGTGGGTTTGAATGTTCCGGAAGTACAGCCGCAACTTCCTCAACCCGAGGTTTCCCACCTTGCGAAAGGTCAATATGTACAGCATGAAACAGACCTTCATCGTCCACTTCTGTGTTCCCTTCTTCATGCTTCTCCCGCACCGCCATGTCTTTCGGAGGTTCCAGGGAAATCTCGACAGATTCGAAGTCTCGAACGCTGTCGCTCAGCGAAATCCTCGAGAAGTTCTCCGACGATTCCACACCTGACGTGCCGTCCTGACCGTCCTGGCTATATCCGTATCCGTAACTCGTGCTCCTCGACCACTCTTCAGGGGCTCGTCCGGGAATATGAGCCGGCGAACCGTTAATATCGAGCGTAGACACGGAAGCGTCTGGATCCTCCACCCTCACCGATCCATTGCGATCGTGATTGGGATTACGGTGAGAGGCACTAGCACCCATGCTTCGCCCGTTATTTTCAACGCCGTCCTGGTCCTCGGTGGACTCGATTCCTCCGGCAGCGAGCGCACGAGCGAGAGCGTCGCGGATTGCAGCGGGGTTGAACTCGAGCGCAGCGTCCAGCACGCCATCGTCTTCTGAGAATGCGTCGTCAAGGCTGAACCCCGCGGGTTTAGAGAAGCGCGAGGCGTTCGCGTGAACCTCTAGCTTGTCATCGTCGGCGTCCCACATCTGTGAGTGAGAAGGTCGGATGGAGGCGAACTTGGAGGGATAGTGAAGACCGAGGTAAGAAGGATTACGAGCTCAGAGAAGTCTCACTCAGATGATCGAAAGCGGCAACATCATTGGGATCAGCCACGACGGTTCAGCGGGACACGGCCCAGGTACCAGCGGCGATAAATAGGGTCATGACGCCCACAATTCAACAAAATCTTCGATTGTAGCTCTAGGAAGTATGTACAAAATGAATTTACTCAAATGGTGGCCGAAGAGATGTGGAACCACTTGGAGACTGAGTGAAATGTTAGCACAACGTTGTGAGATTGCATTGGATTTGAACGCACTAGATGGGTCGATGGGTGCGGGGGGGAGGTTGGAGGCGGGAGGGATGGAAGTGTAGGAATGGTCGTTCCTGGAGGTGAATCCAGGAGACTTGGTGTTGGTAACGTTGCGGCTGGAAGTGTGGAATAAGCAAATACGGAATCAAACCATTTGGAGGATCCTACATGGAGATATCGCCAGGAGAAGTGTCTCCGTTAATGAGACGGCGCCAAGCCTCGTTGGTCTCGTGGATGATCTCCATAGCGTATTTCTTGTTCTTAGCCTCGCCAGAGAAGGCGAACTGATTCTCGGGCTTGCCATCGGGGATCTTGTAGATCCTTGAAGGACAACAGGGTGAGATAGATCGTCAAATGGAGCGCATATAGTCCATACCTGAACCACTCGTTGGTAGCCCTGATGAGACCGGGCAAGTGACGCTCGACATCCTCAATGTCATTCAACTTGGGAGCGAGAGGGTCGGCAACGTCGACGACAATGACCTTCCAGTCGGTCTCACCCTCATCGAGGAGGGCCATGATACCGAGAACCTTGACCTGCTTGACCTGGCCAGTGTAACCAATCTGTTCACCGATCTCACATACGTCGAGAGGATCATTGTCACCCTTGGCCTTGGTTTCGGGGTGAGAGTGGTTGGGGTCCTCCCAGGTCTAGAGGGACGTAAATACCTCAAGAAGGATGCGGGTGAACACGGGGGATGTGGCAAACCTGAGGGAAGGCACCGTAGTTCCAGATGTAACCGTGGTGGGGGAAGCAGTTTCGAACGAAACGCAAACGGCCCTTTTTTATATCCTGCTTGATGGGGTTGAATGGTTCTTCCTTGGAGATCTCAAGCTTGGCATTGGTCCAACGGGGGACCTCGACAACCATGTTGAGGATGCCACTGCTCTGATCGGCAAAGAGAGGGATGTCATGGAAGGGGGAGACGACGGCTCCGTTTTGTTCAGGATAGACGCGATGTTCTGATGGTGAGTTGGTGAGTCGAATGTTAACGGATATCCGCGAGATTACCCGAAACCTACCGAAGGTGTTTGGAGCACCGACGACACGGGGAGAGAACTCTGGGGAGGATGGTGAGGTGGCGAAGGCAGGATGAAGAGGAGGAGAAAAAACGCACGGGAAACCATCGCAGAGGAGGAAAAGAGACGAGCTGTGAGAGATAATCGGCTTGCCGCTAGAGATAACGGAGAGGGAAAGAGCATCTGAGGATCAGCAACACTCTTATAAGACTTTCCGCACAAATCCGATCCCATCGATAACGTCGACTACAAGTTTCTTGTATGCTCCCAGATGATCGCTGAAATCCTCCTCGTCCTCGCAGGGCATTCATCTTCGCTCTTTCCAAGCGACCATTCAATAGACCCCGCCCTCGTCCCCCTCCTCCACCCCGGAGAACGCGACTGTCTCGAATCTCTCTGCAGGATCGCACTGAGATACCGCGTCATAAAGTCAATCACATCCTCCCTCTCAAAGTCATCCTCACAGTATCTCTCCGCCCTATGCGCCGCGTTGAACCAGATCCTCAAACAAGAATACGAGGCGCTCGTCGTCGACACTGAAGCCCAGATCCTTAAACGGGAGGCCGACTTTGTTGCCAGTGGCTCATTTGTCCCGTTGTCTGCGATACGCGCGACTTTCTCCGAATGGGACGCGCCACTCGTCGCGCTAGAGTCTCTGATGAAAGAGCTCGAAAACGCGCCAGAAAAGTGGAAGGCTGGTCCTCTCATCGACCTGCTCATCTCGCGATCCAGGACGGGCGTGCACAGAATCGCGTCCATTCTCCAACGACTGTCAAGATCTGTTCAGAGAGTGTGGCGATCGCAACTGGCGACTTTCATGATTCACGGGACAATTTCTCCGACGGAACCCATCGCCGCCACAGATTACGCACTGATAGAAACTGCAACTCCGTCCTGTATCTCTGAGCACGCACGTGCGTCCATCACCTACGTCGGACGTGCCATCGGGACGATACGAGCAGCCAAATGGCACATCCAACTGCCCCGGGAATTGGCGTCGAAACACAGCACGATCCTCGAGAACGTGTTTCCAGAAGATCGCCATCGATTTGACCGCGCAATATCCGCAATCCGCACGAACATCAGCGAGTGGATGTGGCTCAACGTGTTGACCCAGAAAGATGCCGAAGATGCTGTCGACTCTCTGTGAGGCTGGATAAATCACCCACGCTTGAGTGTCTATTAACTCACTTCAGGGCCAACTACCTTCTCCTGCGAAACGGAGAGTTCGCTCTTTCTCTCATTCGGGAAATCGAACGCCTCAAGTCATCATCCAAGGCGTTAATTAGGGAACAGGATCTTCACCTGGCTCTCCTACGGGCTTCCATGGGCACAACTGCTCAACACGACCCACTCCTATCATGTCTGCGGTTTAGCCTTCCATCGGGTCCGCTACGCCCGCTTCTCCCAGCCCCAAGTCAAAGAACCTCGACTACAGATTTCACTACATTTGACGACCTCCTTCTCGGGACGCCTCTAATCCTGAGCTACGCTGTCTCCTGGCCGTTAGATCTCTTCCTCCATTCGCAGGACCTCCAAGTGTATGGTGCTCTGTTTGGTTACCTCTCTGCTCTGCGAAAGACACATACCCGGATACACACCAGTTGGACCTCACTCTCAAATTCGCAACGTGCCCGAAGGCGATGGACAGGACTTGGCGAAGGTGGCACCAATGAGGACTTGGAGTCCCGGAGAGAACTTTTACGCTGTGGGTGGGGACTTGTCAGGGAACTGAACTGGTTTCTCGATAGCCTGTTGGCCTACACCATGGTGGACGTCATTGACGTTGAATGGAGACGCCTCAAGATGCTCCTGGCTGGTACAGACCCCGAGGCACAGACCTCGACTGGTCGTCGTTCACGCACAGGAACGGCGGAACCCACTACCGGGTCTGGTCCCCGTCATCATCTTGACTTCACTACTCTCCGCACAATTCACCATGACTACCTTGAGCGGATTGTTGTGGGAACCTTACTTTCAAATCAACCACTTACCGCCATAATTCGGTCTCTCCTCCAACTCTGCGATCAGTTCGTTGCGCAGATCGAGCGTTGGGGAGGTGATGTCCTCCCAGAGTTGCTGATTGAGGGGAGTATCACCAACATCGAAGACGAGAGGGTCGGTGACATGGTGCGCGAACGTCTGGCGGCCGTGTCGCGAATCAACCAGGCGAGTTTCTTCTCTTCTCTGCTCCCCCCCTTTTTTTTCCTGATCTCACGAGTGCAGACGCTCCACGATTTGTTGCAATCGTTCTATGAGCAACTCACGTTGTCGACGTCACAACAACCTTTTGCTGCAAACGCCGATGCTTCCAAATCCGTCTTGATCGGCATGAGTACGGCCAACATTTCCGGGTTTCATACTTTCATCAAGAGACGGCGGGGAAAGGGGGATGGAGAGGTCAGGCGGCACGTCGAAAGGTTGTTGCTTCGGTTGGACTTCAGTGGAGAGTTCTCGAGACCAAGGAAGAGGAAACACGCTGGAGGAGAGACCCTGTCCTGAGGCGGGTAGCGCATGGTAAGTTATGTCCGTTGTTCATCGGGTCACGTTTCCGACGACAAAATAATTTTCCGTTCTGTGATCATGATAGATATTCCTGGGGCCTCTGCGCATGACTCCTCCTCTTCCCTTCTCAGACTGCCAACCGCTTATCCACGCAGGGCTCGGGGACGGGTCCCGACTGTTTCGGTGGCGTGGTCGCGGTTATGGTCGGACCGGCCCCCATATCCCCCTACTAGTTCTCTACGCAATCGCCGCCATTTCCCCCAATCCTTGACAGCACTGGCGTACAGCCATTCGAAATTTACTGCGAAGGCTTGGATCCCCGCACCCTGTAATAGTGTGAGGGTGTAGCTCGGCCACTGTCCTTGTTTTCCTGGTTTCTGGTTTCAGGATAGTTTTTCTTTCTGTCCGCACTACATTCGTCTATGCTCTTTTGTTCACCTCCGTCAGTGGACTCCGTCGCGCCTCAAGGGTAAGGAGGGGATGGATGACCATCAGGTCGGCTGAACGTGCTTCTTGGATCGAAGCCGCCAAGGTCTTTCCTGGGCCTGCATGGGTTCTATCGAGCTCCACCGACACAGGAAACTCCACTGTCTCGTCGAGTTACCGCATAATCCCCGCTGTGGCTTCGGGCGGTTCTTACTTTGACGGTGGGCTGTTTCCCTCCCGTACAGATGCTCCTTTTACTGATACCGATCGAGCAGATTTTGCGTGGACCTGAACGTTTTGATGAACGCAATTTACCTCTTTCGTCTCTACCATCCCACGTACCCAACTTTCTAAAGATTCACGGAACGGGTTCCTTCCTTCCCTGGCACAGGCTCTACGTCCAGACCTTTGAAAACGAATTGGGGCCGAAATGCGAATACGCTAGCGTTGGACTTTATTGGGACTGGACGCAAGGTACAATCATGCCCTGAGCTAAGAGTGGTGGGTACTGGTCCCGACCCACAACTAGATGCCTCTGGTTTTTACCACTCGACGATCTTTCTCCACTTTTGACGGTCTTGGTGTGACCCAGAGAACGACTTCCAGATTTTCACCGGCGGCTTAAAGGACATCAAAGTTGTCCACCCCCCCGTTCCGCACCATATCCGTCGTAATTGCTTATACCATTCAGCCCTTCCCCGTAGGGTTAACCCCCCAGGCGGACCACCTGTTGACTGGCTATTGATGATCAACACGACATTTATGCAAGCGAACGTGGATTTCGTGAACTCGTTCACAGGGGATCACGTCAACTTTCAGGCGCATTTTCAGAACATTGCTCGCCCTCATGCTGGGAGGGATATAGGTTGTGCCCGGGTGCAACCCTGGAATGAGGTGGTCTTCGGATGGTGTGTAAGTATGTAGTTGGCCGCGCGCATGTGCTGGGCGACGCCCGCTGCCCCTCACAGATCCTATTCTCTACCGACCGTTCCATTGAGGGAGGCGCTGACTTGCGCGCTGTATAGATGGTTGATAAGATCTGGAACGATTAGCAACGCCGCGATTCGAACGACAAGACGCGTTCTGATGAGGTTCCATCAGTGCGCAGGTGGACTCTAGCAAGGCACTCGCCCACCTTTCCTCAACGTGCGTGACAACCATTTAAACCAACGTGTCCCTGTGACGAGGGCGCTGACGTTCGACAGTTGAGTTCCGTGATCCCCAGGATGGCTCGTGGGAGAACGTTGCGGTTGGGGACCATATGGACTCCATGCTTGATTTGTTTCTTATCCTCCCCCCCGCCTCCGTTCGGTTCGTTTCTTGGACTTTTGCGGACAAACTATGTATCCTGAGTGTTACAGCCTGTAATGTTTCATGCGGCTTGTTACGACTGTTCGGGCCCTCTTGTACCTCGACAACGTGAGCGTTCGTTTGCATGTGCCTCGCGTTCGGAACAGAATACTTGTCGTTGTGGATCCTACATATGTAACTACTTCCCTTGGTTTCAATGCTCGTTGATGCGCCGGCCGAAGAACATTCCCACGTCACAACCCCCGGCCTCCGATCACCCTTTGATCACCCTCCCGTTGTTGTAACCCTTCTGATCCCACCTCTCGCTGCCACGAATGACACGAGCGACTCGTTTCGCCTCATACGCGTCTGCGGTCACGCTTTGCTACTTCCTCGCCTGGTTCTCGATAATCCCAATCCCGCTCATCGCAGAAGAGACGAAAGACCAGATCATTCCACTGGTTCGTACGCCCCAGCGAATCACAACAATGCTCTCCCACTCACGACCCGCGTTGGTGTTTATTTGTAGATTCCATGGTGGGTGCTGGTATCGACCGGGTCTTATTCGTTGGCATCGCTCGGATGGGGGTTATGGTCGTTCAGGGATTGTCCAGACGCCTACAAGGAGTTGTTGCATGTACGTCTAAGAAATTTCCTACTTCTAGGGGTTCTGGCGAATCCTCCCTTTTGCCTGGAGGGGATCTTATGTTTTCGTGGTTCCAGGAAATACAAGAAGCGAAGAACGATCTGAGGGGGAAGGGTGTCACAGTAGATTGAAATTATCTCTTGAACCGTTGACCACGTGTGCTTTTTTGGAGCATCACCCTGTTGTGCTTTACTGCTTCAGGGGCCCCAACCTGTGCATATTATCGCGGGGTCAAAGGGATTGTTTTTGACAATGGACGGATGCCTTCTTCGAAGGAGTGTGAGCCGATCAAATGTTGTTCACCCAAGACTGGCCCTCTGAAAGTAATCGCGTGAGATACGGAACGGAAGTTTCGACGGATATATGCGCACCAATTGCATGATACTAGCCCGCTCTGTGGGAGCCAGCATATTGATTTGTTCGGGGGTCATCGAGAGGACCCTCATCAACATAGCCTGCAAAGCATACGTCACTCTCTTGTTTAGTGAAGTGATAGAAAGCGTTGTACCTGTTGATCTTCAGGCAAGTTCTGGAGATGCGGGGGTAATGCCATAGCAGCCTGTACTTGAGCCCGCGGCGCCACAGGGGGTTGCGAATGAGGCTGAGGAGGGTACCCTTGGTTTTGGTGGTTCGGATGTGAGGGTGGACCGGGATGCTGAGGGGGGTATCCTTGGTATTGTTGCTGCTGCTGCTGTTTGAGAGCGTGTGTAGGGCCGGTGGGAATAGCTGGGGCTGGGACTGGGGCTAGGGCTGGCTGAACGGGTGTAGGAGTCTGGGATGCACCGAAGGATGATAACGTTCTCTGTCGAAAGCCGTCTGAATTCGTGCTGAGTGAGAAAGGGGACGAACACAATACCTGGAAGACCTCCATATCGACCGCATTGATCTTGACCATCAGATCCATGAGCGCGTACGAGACCTGAGGTTGTGAGTTCAGGATCATCTTCGCCTGCTCCGGAGTAGTTTTCTATCGCAACGGTTCAATGTTCAGATACAGGAAATGAGAGAAGTTGTGTGTGTACTGACCTTGAGGTGTAGGAGCAACTCGATGAGATTTTCATCTGGTAGACCGGCCATTCCGGGCGCGAAGGTCGTGGAGGTGGGTGGAGGAAGTTCAATCTGATCATCGTGACTTTGTGTTTTACCACCATCCTCCTCGTACATCGATATGCCGGTCGAGAGAAAGTCGGTTTGGACTGAAATCTCTGGACTCTCGGAGCCTCGGAAGCTGGAAACCCCTGTCTTTCTGGTTTTCTATATAAACCCGCCGGTTCGCCTACCTCTCCCCCCCACAGCGCTTCAGCCGTTATTGCCATCTACCCAAGTTGACCTTGCGTACCCCCTTTAAACCTTTAAACCCCTTCAACCCTTTATCTTCACCTTCTACCATGCGCGTGTTGATCACGAACTCTCTTGTGCTCGTTGCCATCTCTCTGGCCCCTTCTGCGTCCGCTGCACCGTACACGACGACTTCGAGCGTTGACTCCTACGGCTCCTACCCCAACTCTACGGCGCTCGCTCAGGACTCTGGTCCTTCATCTGTTCCCAGTATGTTGTACCCCTACGGACGTACGCTCAATATCTCACGTCCTACTTTACCCCTAGATGTTCGAGGGGACGAAGTCATCCACCTCCAATCTCTTCACGGTATGGGGGCTTTCGGAAACATCTTTGGGCCTGTTGCGGACCTCTTCGGAACTATCGGCATGAACACCATCTCCAATGACATCCCCCTTACCGAAGCTCAGAAGACGGTCCTTGATCAACTCCATGACGCGCTTGGCGACGCTGCTGGAAGCGTCGTTGCTCATATTCCTGCCGACCACCCCATTTCGCCACTTTCTTCGAGATCTCTGGAGGACAGCCAGCCTGTGAACCCTCTTGCGATGCTTCACGATCTCCCTATCTTGGATACCACTCTCGCCCCTGTCTTGGCGCTCCTCGAGGCTGCTAAAATCGAGGCGAACCCCACCGCCCCTCTGACTGACCTCCAGAAGCAAGTCATCGCGAAGCTTCAGACTGCTATCAGCAACGCTGTTGGAGATGTCACTGCCGATGTTCCTGTTAAGCTCGAGGTGTTGCCTGTTGGCCATCAGCCCCGTTCGGTCGAGGAAAGGTCTCTGGAAAATGTTCTCTCCCTCGTCAAGGGGGTTCCGGCCCTCGGCTCGGCTCTGGAGCCTGTTATCGGTGTCATCGACTCTCTTGGTGCTACGAATGGAACCCCTATGGATGATGTTCAGAAGCAGATATTGTCTGAGCTCGAGGCTGCGATCGCTAAGGCTGCCCAGAACGTCGAGGCTCGTGTTCCCACTGTTCACACCGAACACACCAGAGAAGACCGCGAGCATTGGGACCACCACGACCACGACCCCCATAGGGACGATCACCACTCCCAGGACGAACACAAGCACGACGATAAGTCTTGGGATGCACACAAGGACGACAACAGGTCTCGCGACGCACACGAGGACCATTACAAGCCCCAAGATGTACGCAAGGACGATCACAAGCCCCACGATGCACACGAGGACGACCACAAGCCTCAAGACGTCCACAAGGATGGCCGCAAATCTCCTGATGTACACAAGGAGGACCGCAACGTTCAAAGTGCGGATCGAGAAGGAGATCATTGTCGAGAACCTCGGGACGGGCAGCGGGGTGAGAGGCATAAGTGGAGCGATTGCACCCACCCTAAGGACGGGCAGGGCAGGGGTGAGGATTCGTCCCTGCTCAAGATCAGCTTGGGATCTGAACACTCACATCATGCTTGAAGCTTGGGTGAAACCTTCCGCTCTGTAGCAACCTGTGGTTCGTGGTTAAGGTCTACCTTTGAGCCGGGTTTTGGTGCCTTTTTCTTCGTACTCCTTCGCCCCTTCGCTTTATTTATCTATTTATTTTGTCCGTTCGTTTCGCATGTATGTTTCTATGCCAAAATCCTATGCACACCTATGACGACATTTTGGCACTGGTGTGAACCTGAGATATTAATCCAGCAAGGGTATCCAGCGACCAACAATTCCTGTGGACAAGCAAGGGGTGGATTTCGGGAGCGACCAACCATGCTATGAGACTCGTCTTCGACCGCTGCGGTGTGCGGTGACGGAGCCATCGAAATCGCGCACCAGGCCACCAACTTGCGGCTTCGCTTCCACGGTCATCTCCAGTTACTGTTCATACATTTTCGCATTTCCTCCCACAATCCGACCCATTCGTGGCACTTGTCAAAGCTCTTTGATGATTTACGACCCGAAGACTGACCCGCAGCTGAAATCGTGGCTCGTGAAAAATTTGGAACCAATGTGCGTTTACCGTTGGGCGTACCCCCTCTCCGCCTCGATCTCTCTTCTGGGATTCTGACGCGAGTTGTTGCCCCATTTCCCTTGACTGGGCCCTGGTTTTAGATGCGACGCTGAACCTGGAGCACTTGCGGAGTATATTCTGGCCTTGCTCAAACATAACACCGTCGAAAGCGAGCTGAGAGTTGAGCTTGGAACACAATTGGAAGAATTCCTCGAGAAAGGTGCGTTTTTGTTCGTTATTTCCTCCCATACCTTTCTATATGCTGAATTACATTGTCGTCGCGTGTTTCGCATTCTTGCAGAGACACAAAATTTCATCAACCTTCTGTTCAACGCCGTTCGATCCCAATCCTACCTCCCTTATACAACCTCGCCACCGCCCACACCAATCCAACCCTATAATAACCCTAACCCCTCCATTTCCACTTCGAATGGTGGCATATCGATACCGCTAGACCCATTCGCCCCAGGACCAAGCAACGCCTCCAACCCTCGAAAACGCGGGTTAGATAAACCCCCCGACGAACATGAATATCGGAAAGGACCTCGGTTGGGCAACGACCCTGGGTATTCGAGACCTGGACGTGGCGGGAGAGGTCAGTGGGACGGTCGTGGTGGAGGCAGGGGGCGGGATGGTGGTTATGGAGAGCCCTCCGCAGAGTATGGAGGGAATCGACCCCAGCAGTATCGGCCACCGGACCAGACGAAGAGGGGGATATGTAGGGACTATCATAGTGAGTCGCCCTTTCTCGAATTCATTTGCGTGTGCTCATCCCGGGTCAGATAGTGGCTATTGCTCGCGCGGTGCATACTGCAAGTACTCTCACGGAGACGACGCGGTTGTTCCTTCGCAGCTAATGGGTATGGGGAGCATTCCCCAGGCGATGCTACCGTTTATGTCGATGATGAACAACGCTATGTTCCCCGTCCCCGGGATGAACGCCATGGACGGTGGGAACGCTTACGATCCGAACGAGAGGATGGATATGCAGCGGGCGCCGATGATGCGGAGGCAGGATGCCCCCATTCCGACCTCTGGAGAACTCCCCGTGATTCAGGATCTTACCCCGTGGGCACCTCCTGAGGAACGAGTCCCACAACAGAATATTGACCCGCAACAGCCTGGACAAGCTATGGCGGTAGACCCTGTCACACCTCAAGACCATGTACCGCCTGGACAGATCGGTCATCATCCGCACGCCCAAAGTCAAGGGTCCCGTGGTCGACGGGGTCGGGGAGGGCCTCGGATAAACGGAACATTCCCCTCGCACGCCATGCCCTCCGATCCGTTCAACGCTCCATCACCGAATTCACAATTACAACAACCGCCTCGGCCGGACCGTCGGCAAGACAAGACGTTAGTGGTCGAGAAGATTCCTGAAGATCGCCTCTCTCTAGGTGCGGTGAACGATTGGTTCAAGCAGTTCGGTGCTGTGACGAACGTTGCTGTGGATCCACCAACAGCCAAGGCCTTGGTCACGTTTGCGGAGCACGATCAGGCGCGGAAGGCTTGGAAGAGTGAGGAAGCGGTGTTCGGAAATCGGTTCGTGAAGGTCTATTGGCACCGACCACTTGAAGGACGAGGCGGGCGTGGTATGAAGGCTCTGGAGGTTTCCGCAACCTTGGTCGGCAAGTTACGAGGCAACGAGGATCACATTGCTGCACAGCCTACCGCCAACGACGACGCCGGACCCGTCGCATCGAGTTCCACCGTTCCTGCTCCCCCGAAAAAACCGACCAAACCGACCTCAAACGCTCTACAGGAACTTACGGCAAAACAGGAGAGGTTACAACAAATGATCGCGGAGCAGAAGGCTCTGATGTCTCAACTTGGCACAGCTGAGGCAGAGGAGAAGAAGGAGATTATGGCGAAGTTGAGGAAGTTGGGAGAGGACATGAAGGCGCCAGCACCGGCACCGGCACCCCCTATAGAGAAACATGAGGACGTGGAGATGGAGAAGGCTGACCACGATGCTAACAAAAAGAAGGGCGGGAGAGGCGATGGACGAGAAGAAAGCACGGAGGAATTGCAAGCGAAGCTGGCCAAACTCAAAGAGGAGGTAATTGTGTATTTATTTTATTAGCCTTCGGTTTTTATTGACCGCACTGCATTCCCAGGCAGCAAGTCTCGGCATCTCAGAAGCGGACCAATCGTATGGTCCATACGGAGGATACACTCGACCCTGGCGTGGGCGAGGGCGGGGTAGGGGGAGCCACTTCCGTGCTCGTGGAGGACCTCCGCGGGCCAGTATGAAGCTGGATAATCGGCCCCGGAAACTGCTGGTCAGGGGTGTCCCAGAAGAGTCTGTGGAAGTTGCTCAAAACTGGTATGGGGTGCGTGTTTTTTGTTTCTCTCCTACACCGAGTCTGGTCATTGAGAATGAGAGTTCCCAGACGACAAACGGACTCGATAATGTTGAACGATTAGCGGATGGCGATCTCATTGTTTCATTTAAAACAAGAAATTCTGCGGAACAGGTACGTCGTTTTGACTTACATTAATCCCCCTTAATACGATTCTCAATGGGGCGGCGGGCCGTGACAGGGATATGCCAAGGGAACGAATTTGCCAACCGTCGGACAAATTGAGGTGATATGGTATGCCCCTGGGCCTTCAAAGCCTGCTCCTTCGGAACAGCCAGCGCCGGCAGTGATGGGCGGTGGGACAACAAGTGGAGGAAGCGCGCTGGTGGACAAGGGCGGACCAGAAGAAGAGGCGGTGGCTAGCGGGTGGGGTGACGATGGCGAGGATGGGATGGGAATGTTGTGACCGCTCGGCGTTAGAGAGGTCCACTCGTTTGGATCGGGCAGAAAGTAATAAACGCTGACCAGGTTTTCCTCCTGGCAGAGAGCGACCTATATTCCCCGGGTAAGCTGGGGACAGATATGAGTCGGTGCTCTCTTGTAGCCCGTGCAGAGGGATGAATACATGGTGATATCACCACGACAAAGAGGGAGGGGGTCTTGTTTTTTGTTCGATCAAATTTTGGCTGAACGACCTAACTCCCGTGCAAATTTGAAATCGGTTTTCCCCACGGTCCTCATTTGGTTTGACCTAGGCTATCCCGAGGCTGCATGCGACGCGCACACGTTTCGTCCGAGACAGTGTCTGCACACATAGAAATGACCATTCTGGTTTCAATACGGAGTTCGGATACACTGTGCCAATGAATGTCCAGGATATATGTAAGGCTCCCCTTCTGCAACGTTGTGGTCTTCTTCTTCCTCAGTCTCTTCCACATCCGCTAACTCTGGGATCAAATCTACCTCAAATGCCGGTCGTGGGCAATGCCGCTTGTCGCCGATACTGATTATATATTTATTTTTTTCGGTGACGCCGACAATCAGCGGATCCGGAAGTTTGATGAAAGAATCATTCGTACTTGATCGGCATGTTCCTGACGGGGGGGCGATCTGTCATAAAACTGAGACAGTGTTTGTGACTTTTCTCTTCCCAGCGGTCTTCTTCGCTTTTCCTCCTTCCTCTCTCCTCGGTTTCTTCGACCCCACACTCTCTTAGACCCCCACACTCTTTCCTACTCAACCACACACAATGCGGATTTTCTCATTCATCCCAACCTTGGTTGCTCTCATCACCGCCGTCGCGGGTTCTGCCCTCACCCGCGAGGACAATTGCGGAGCCGAGGCTGGATGCGAAGTCGCTCGCCTTGCCTCCAAGCGTAATTTTTTTGAACATCCCACGCGCGCTGCTCATGGCCTCACCAACGCTGCGCTCTTGCGCAGGGGTCTCCCACTCAAGAACCCGATCATGCGACGCGGTATGTTGAAGTGGTCGTGGCAAACCGCACTGCCCCTTCTGAGGAAGTTCCAATTTGTTCTAGGTACTCCCGTTCGCCGTCAGACACCTTCCGATGTGCCAGGACCAGGACCTAACCCTAAGCCCACCGATCCCAACAAGATCCGTCACCGTGGAATCATTAGGGTTAAGGGACCTGAAGACAATGTTTTGGGCTACATATCCTCACACTCGTTGATCTCCTTGTATCGTTTCCAACCTGACATCGACGATGCTCTCATCGTGCACTTTGACACGGATAAGACCGGTTCTGGTTCCAAGCTCAACCTTTTTCCTGAGGTTGGTTTTCACTTGGCTTCAGTCCCAAGTTCTTCTTCTTACCTCGTCTCTTTTAGAACTCCGATATTCCGAATTTCGCTTGCTTAGGTCTTATCCAGGGTCGTGACGATGCGGACTCTGTCTTGTCCTCTGGGTCCTTCCAGTAGGTCATCAAGCCAGACCCCTCTAACCTCTTGGACTGATTTACGTGTTTGATAGCTATACGTATCTTGGTGGCACCGACGAAAGTATGACCTCATTTCTCGATTTTTGAGGACGGTTGATTGAATTAGTGAACCACAGCCGCCCCCGGTGCCCCTCCTACGAATGTTGGCAATTCTTACACCACCTCTACTGGCCGCTCAAGGACTGCCGCTTCTGCTGCGGTATGTACAACGCCTGATCGAATACTTGATTCTCTAACCCTCGCTTCACAGTGGACCTATGAGTCCGACACTGGAGTTTTGTCCCCACACTGGGGGAATCCTGATGGATGTACGTTTCCAGTCTTTTCATTTATTCTCGTTCGTTCTTATCGGTGTCCCAGCCAACCCTCCGGTCGAGTTCCTCATCCAGAGCACTTTGCTCTATACAAGTGGCGACGCAGCCGCTTTCCATTCAAAGTACCCAGCTTCCACTACAGTCATTGTCAGTGTATGATTCCTACTTCCCTGGTCATTTGCTAACTTCATTCCCAGACGTTCGAGTTTGTTAAACTTTGAAGTCCTTCGACTTGCTTTATGTTATCGACGCTAATTATAACATTTACTACCCGGCTCGCCCTTGATTACTATACTGCTGCTATTGTCGCCCTTGACTATTCTCGTCCTCGGTATTTAACCTAGGCCAATATACCTTCGTCCACATACATACGGCATTCTGGCTTGTCGTTCTCACAATGTTGCCAATCCGAGTCACCACTATGACAGGCCGGATCACGTGCGGAAAGTTGACGCGATCGGTTTGCTCCAATTAGGCCGTCTGTTCCAGAACGCGACCTCCATCATCTCCACGATCCTCACCTATGTCGGATGACTATTTCTTTGGCGATGACGATTTTGATAACTCAGCCTTTGTAGCAAGCCTCGACGCTTTTGAAGCTGAGCACAACCTCCAGCAGCAGCAACCAGTGACCAAGTCCGCTCCAGTGCCTGCTCCAGTGGCCTCTCGCCCCGTGTTTCGTCCTCCACCAGAAGTAATCAGTATATCTGATGACGATGAATACAAGTTCGACGATTCGTTCGATTTGGGGAACGCGAATTGGGAAGAATTCGACCAACGAGTCGAGGCCCAAGCCCAACAACCACAGAACGGAACTGATCCAGTTCCAGGACCCTCTACTACTCGGCAGTTCAGTCGAACCTCGAGCGGAAAACTCCAGCAGCAGACGCTTTGGGGTATGCCCGCTCCACCTGAGAACAGGAACAAGTTACCGCCGAGGCAGAAGGGGAAAACGATGAAGCAGACGAAGACGTGGGACCGGACGGAGTATGCGAAGAGTGGATGGAGGGTCGTGAAGAAAGGGATGAACGAGTCGCACTGTTCGGATGGTGAGAAGGAAGGGGAACAGGAGGAGATCGAGTTTGAGCAATTTCCTCGGCCTACTAATCTTGGTGAGGTCCTTCCGTCCCATTTTGAATGCCGGTAAACTGAACGGCTCATTTGTAGCTGTTGGGTATGGTCTTCACAATCACAGCGAACCGATTAGAATTCTAACGTATGGTTGAATATTTGCCACCCTACTCACACAGACCGGTACGGAATTCTGTCTGTATGTGCGCCCCCGTAGCTTACGCATATTTGGCCCTCCAGCCACCACCAATGAAGCTCACCGCAGATCGGACAGCGGCAGAGACCTGGATCTACCCCCTGAATAGGCCGAAACGAGATTACCAACTCAATATCGTTCGGAGGTGCCTATTCGACAACACTCTCGTTGCCCTTCCCACTGGATTGGGAAAGACTTTCATTGCTGGCTGCGTTATGCTGAACTGTGCGTCCCTTATAACTTACATACCACTTGGAGCCAACCCATTCTCTCCCAGTTTACCGTTGGTTCCCTTCCGGGAATGTCATCTTCGTTGCACCCTCGAAGCCGCTTGTCGCTCAGCAGATCGAGGCCTGTCACAAGTCTTGTGGAATACCTGGAAGTGATGCCGTCGAATTGACCGGCGAAGTTTCAACTAAGAAACGTATCGAGGCTGTGAGTCTGAATTCCCTGGTCGTGTACATGAGATTCAACGCCTCTATGCGCAGTGGGAGGAGAAGCGCGTGTTTTATATGACCCCACAAACGCTGATGAACGACCTTCTTAATGGACGTTGCGACCCTAGTAGGATTATTCTTCTCGTCATCGGTAAGTGCTTCTTTTTCGTTGGCCCCAGTTCTTGACCCACAACGAAACAGACGAGGCACATAAGGGGAAGGGTAACTACGCTTATGCACAGATTATCCGAGAACTCATGCACAAGAATCCCCATTTCCGAGTACTTGCGCTGACCGCCACCCCTGGGAAAAAACTGGAAGACGTCCAGGAGCTTTGCGATGCCTTGCATATATCTCACATCGAAATTCGGGACGAGTCCAGTCCCGACCTGAAACAATACATCTTTCAGAAGGTTTGCTTTGTTGTGTCATACCCACCCGAGCGCTTCGTTGACCTTCGCACATTTCGTCATCAGGAAATTGAACAACATATCGTGAACATGAACGATGAGATCCTGCCAATTCGCTCACTCCTTGCGGGCTTGATGGAGGTACTGCACTCACTTGTTGCGCTGAGATGGGTGTCTAAGTCGCGCGCGGTTAGCCGTCTATCAGAATGCTCCAGAGTAACGGCGTCCTTCTGGGTAACCCGGATCCCGTCAAGTTGCATCCTTTCCGTTGCCAAGCAGAAACCCAGACCCTCAAGTCGAACGTACGGTGGGCGATCGGTACACTCGTGACACTCGGAAAACTGGCGAGGGCTATGGGTTATCTGGTATCTTCAATCCTCATCTTTCATGTGGCACGTTCGCTCATCGCTTGGGGATCTAGTGTGAGGAGTCCGTTGGAATGTGTTACGATGTTCTCAAGGCTATGGGCGAGGGCCCTAGTGGGAAAGTCAACCCCCAGAAGAAAGTCCCTGCTATTACCAAGGACCAAAAGTACAAGGACCTGATAAGGGGCCTGGAGATGCAGAAGGAGGCACAAGGCCACTTCCCACCTCACCCCAAGATGGAAAAGCTCAAGTCTTTGGTCCTGGAACACCTCCTGAGTAAAGGGACGACAGGTGAGGATGGCGGACCCGCTGAGCCAAACCCCAATACCAGGGTTATGGTGTTCGTGTCGTTCAGGGATTGCGTCGAGGAGGTTGTGGATTATCTCAATATCGAATCTCCCATCATCAAGGCAACAAAGTTCGTTGGCCAGAGTACGGATAAAGGGGGAAGGAAAGGGTTTGCACAGAAAGAACAACTCGCGGTATATTCTCACTATTCTTTTCCTTCTACTCTGGAAGTTAATCGGGGATTTGAAGGTGATCCAAAAATTTAAAACTGGCGAGTTCAACCTGTTGGTGTCAACGTCTATCGGCGAAGAGGGCCTGGACATTGGCGAGATCGATTTGATCGTGTGCTACGATGCCCAGAAGACCCCAATCCGTATGGTACGTGGTGTCCGCCACAGAGCGTTGTTTGTAATGCTGACGCAACTCAGCTTCAACGAATAGGACGTACGGGTCGGAAACGCGAGGGTCACGTCCACGTTCTCCTCGCTCAGGGCCGTGAAGAAGCGAACTGGGACAAAGCGCATGAGTCATACCAGCGAGTCCAGCATGTCATCGTCAGCGGTGACCAACTGGAGTTGTTCGGAGACGTGGGTAGACTCATTCCGGATGACATCAACCCTGTTTGCAAGGAGCAGGTCATGGAAATTGAAGAGTATGTCCGAGACAAACCCAAGGCCAGGGGTTCCCGCGCTGCGGATTCTCCCGCGAAGACTTCGGCAGGCAAGAAGAGAAAACGAAATGCGGATCCTGGGAGGAATATCCCCGAGGGGGCGAGTAGGAGTTTCGTGCCGGTGTCGGAACTCATCCAGAGGGCGGCCAAAAAACGACATAAGGACGACTTGACGTTGGACGACGATGAGAGCTTGAAGAGTGACGATGACGATCGGGATCTTGAGGAGAACTTGAGCGGTCTCAAGAGGACGACTTCCGATGCGGGGCCGGTCACCCCCGCGTCGAAAACGAAGAAGAAGTCGTTGAAGAGGAGCAAGACTACTGCTGATGGCGAACAACGGAAACGAGCTCCGAAGTCAGCGGCCGGGAAAGGTAAGAAGAGCCCGGCGAAGTCTCCAGCCAAGAGGAAGAAGATGAAGAAGGTCACCAATAGTCAAGTAGACCAGGCCATGGAGGACGATGAGGACGACGAGGCGCTTGAAGAGGGAATACCTGCGCATTCTCCTCCACCTGCGAATCAGAAGGGGCTTACTGGTTTCGTATATTCGGGAGAACTTCTCTCTTCCGGCGTTTCTAGGTCTCTATCTCGGGTTTCTGAGTCCCCTTCTCCCACTGGATCCCCCCTCTGTGGTGATGGGTCCCCTATTCGTATCTCTTTGTCTCCCTCACCACCACCTCGCCCCATTACTCCGGATCCCGTGTCCCCTTCCCCACCATCTCGTGCTATGTCACTGGATCCCGTCCCGCTCTTCCTCCAGGATTCTTCCCAACCACAGGTCATGGATCCGCCAGGCAGAAGATCTCCCTCCCCTTCTTGGTCGTGGGATGCCGGACCTTCTATCTCAAATCCTACGACGCCGCTCCAAGGCGATCGACCACTTTCTCCAGCTTCTCGACATGATGGAGATGGGGATATGTCTTGGCTTGTCGAGGAGGACGAACGAGATACCGGGTTTGTCGCAGACAACAGCGTCATAGAGATCTTGAGTTCTCCGGTTCGTATGGAATGGCCGTTATCCCCAGGGATGACTGACCATGACAACGATGTCAGTGTCGCGGAGAGTTCGAAGACGGCTGGCAAACAGGCGGAGTATACGAAATCTGAATCCACCATGGTCTTCAGCTCCCCACAGCCCGTTCGCACGAAGCATGCTATGCTGCCGCCGCCGGTGCCCGTGCGTGTGAGCTCAACGAACGTGGCGCCGGAATCGACGTTCCCCGTACGTCCGATGTTGGTTAGGCGGCAAGCGAAACGGAAAGCACCGATGGTCGAGGACAACGCCGATGTTTTCGGTTCCTCCCCACGCGCTGCGTCGCCACCTCGTCGCTTACGCCAGCGTCGCTCACACTCGACATCTCCACCACCGGTAAGCCCTCCAAAGGAGAGGACGAAGAGTGGAGTTCGGAACGGGAAGAAGAAACCGAGGCGGGATAGGATGGGGATGCTGATAGCCCCCGAGTGGGTCGAAAACGAGGCGGCGCATTCGGGAGACGAAATCAGCGACGGTGCTATCTCAGGGACCGAAGAGCAATCCGAGAACGAGTACGATCGGGAGTTCGTCAGCGACTTCCCAAGCACCCAGGTCTCTCCTTCGTACAAGCAGACGCAGATCTACCGAGAGAGTCTTCTAACGCAAGCTCCGATGGGGAGGGGGCCGGCGTTTGCTCGCGGGCCGATGCGTCACAAGCCCTTTGGGAATATTGATAGAGGGCCACCGCAACACTCGGTGTCGAGTTCGCCGCCAAGGGATCCAGGGGAAGGGCCAGACGAGTATGAGATGGACAGTTTTGTCGTTCCGGACGATGCGGAGATTACTTATAGTTTGTCAAGTGATACATAATGCTCACAGCGGTCCGCTTTTGCAGAGGATTGGAGTATTTGAGTATCATTCTGACAAAGTTCTCGTACGTATTGCAAGTATTCGTTAAAACATTGAGCGAGCGCGAGTCGCGTCCACATCGGAAGTTGCGGCCAACTCCGACCGCGATCGAATTGACCTCCCGCTTTGGACCCCACTCACATCACCCCTCATGTCTTCTGCACCTCGAAAGCCCGCGCCACGGCTAGCCAGACCAGCTGCTCGCTACTGGAAGGGCAAGGCACCCAAAGGAGCTGGCGAGGTCCCCTCTGATTCCGACGAAGAGGAAGAGCTCCAACAGCCAGAGGAAGGTGACATCCAAATCGGCGATCAGGATTTCGGGGAAGAGGAGGATGAGGAGGACGAACCTCCGATTCGAGCCGTTACGAAGCTGGCCACGGCGAAATCGATTAACGTTGCGTTGAAGGATGTGAATATTTCCAAGGACGGAAAAGTGATTGTAGCCGGGAGAGAGGAGTCCGGGAGGACAGAGCTCGAAGGTGCGGTTTTTGTGTTTTAGTTGTTGCCGTGAAGTGTACTACGCGTGTGGTGTGTACTCGGTTTGAGTTCTTATTGGAATTAGGTTCTGAAGAAAGTTCTGAAGAGGAGGAGGATGGCAAACCAGGGGCGGAGGATGAAGAGGTACATGATCGCTGGTACATCCGTCGTCAACACACTTACGTCGTATTCCCAAAGTCCAGTGAAGAAGAATCACCTTCGGAGGAGGAAGAGGAGGAAAAGCCGAAGTTCCTCTTTCGACCGAAATTCGTTCCCAAGTGCGTCTTTCCTACCGGGATCGCTCCCATTTGCTCGCGCTAACTCTCAGGTAGGCAAGCGCGCGCCACAATTGCAGAGCGGGACGCAGTGTTTCAGGATACGGAAGAGGCCATCAAGAAAAAGGAACAAGAGGCTGAGGAGCGGCGGCAGCAGAGCCACAATATGGTCGCGGACACGATCAAACGTGAGCTCCTGGAAAGTACGTCTAGCTAATCCGCTCCACCCATGCTTCTTACTCAACGCGGCTAATTTGGCCGCAGAGGAGAAGGAAGCCGAGATTCCTGACGTCGACGATACCGATGGTCTTGACCCAGAAGCCGAGTTTGAAGCGTGGCGGTTGCGGGAGCTTGCGCGCATTAAGCGTGACAAGGAGGCGGAGGTTCAGAGGGAACTCGAGCGAGAAGAGATTGAGAGAAGGCGCGCGTTGCCTGAAGAACAACGACTCAAAGAGGACATGGAGAATGCCAAACGCACTCGCGATGATAAGCCAAAAGGCCAGCAGAAGTTCTTACAGAAATACTGGCACAAGGGAGCCTTCCACCAGGTAAGGCATTGTTAGCCTTTCTGCTGGAACCGGCGCGATCGTCATTCATGCGTATTCGTTTATAGGATGTGGAGATCTTGAAGAGACACGATTTCACGGAAGCTACAGAATCGACCGTGGATATTTCAGTGCTCCCTCAGGTCATGCAAGTCAGAAACTTCGGAAAGCGCGGTCGCACCAAGTACACCCATCTGGTGGATCAAGACACGACCGCTGGTACTGGTGGATTCGGAGGGGCCAAGGCGTTGCACAACCCTGGTGGCATGCCTTCGAACCCGAATGCCGGCTGCTTCATTTGTGGTGGCCCGCACATGAAGAAAGGTGAAGTGTTCTTATATGACGCGGACACCGGTGGCTAACTGACTGCTTTAGACTGTCCACAGAGTCGGGAGGGAACGAGCTCCGGTGCGAACAATACAATCATGGGCTTCCGGAGGGGTGGAGGTCAAGACCGACCCAAACGAAATTGGCGTGATGACGATAGGGATGGGGGTCGCTGGCCTGACAGACGCGATGACATGGATTCAGGATATCGTGGTGACAGGGGGAGGGATGATAGGGACGACAGAGGTGGGTACCGGCGAGACCGTCGGTCAAGGTCCCGGTCCCCCGGAAGGAGGTCGCGATCCAAGGATAGGGACCACGGAAGACGGAGACGGCCCGATGAAAGGGTGAGGGACGATGGTCACACCGACAAGCGACGACGGACAGATTACTGAGCAGAGTACATGACCTACGCATTCTGTATTTTATGACGTCCGAGTATCCGGCATTCGAACTCCCGTGCTATTCGTCCGACGCGTATGACTGATACAATATACAACCCGGAGGGTGTGTGTGATCTGAAGCACCTAAGCACCGCCCCCAGACCCAGATCCTGGACCTAACATGGAATTCATCTAACCGAAGGGGATGAGTAAGGGTTGAGCACCTCGAAGTTGAGCTAGAAGCACGGACATGTTCCAGCGAGAGGGTTTGCGTGACCTGGTTGTCCCCCTCCAACTGGTCACCAGCGGTTTCATCTCGACTTGGGGGCTGTACGAGCGGAACGTGAGTGAACCATCGGATCCCCGACGGGAAGACACAAACCTCGTCCGACTTTTTCTTGCCCTTGCTAGCCGCTGTGGCAGAGGGCTGTCCTCCAGGGTCCTCCCTTGGAACAACGTCGATTAGGAAGTCGAATTGGTCGGACTTGCTCAACGCCTTCGCGATGTCGGAGCGCGAGAGGGTGCGTCTCTTGTTCGAATCCGCGATGATGAAAGCACGGGCCGTGATTTCAGCGATAAATACTTTTTCGTTGGTGGTCAGGACGAGAAAGCGCTGCCTTAAACACCCAAAACGCTGAAATACTGACTCTCGCAAGCTTTGCAGAAGAGGATGGGAGCTTCGGACGTTAAACTGTGAGTTCGGGAGATAATGATGCGAGAAAGACGCGTACCATCTGCAGCAATCATCTTTCGAAACTCTTCAAAGCCGAACGGTCTCGTGCGGAACGACAAGGGCGTACCTTGACATCCGGGTCGCTCTTCATGACCTTCTTGATCCTAGCCAAGGGTAGGGGAGGGTGACGATAATCTGGAGTTTCTTGTTCTGCAGCATCGATTTGCCGCCTCCAAAAGGAAGGGAGGAACTCCTGGAGGGGCTCCCCTGGCTGAACGAACGGTTTTTGCTGTTGGCTCATGTCGCAATCCCTCAGGATGTGATCGACCTCGAGGTGGTATAAGTACAACCAGACACCGTGGGAGTTTCCCTTGTTCACCTCTTGACCTTCGATTTGTACCATCCTCACCCTCTCCATTCCTATCCCACCCTCACAGCCAACCAGCTCTTATTACGACTCACGATGTCTTCACGCTCACCGCCTTCTACGTTTCCAAAGCCATCTCCCTTGGAGAAGTGTCCTGGTGCTCCCGATCTCAAAGCTCTCGCTTGTCCTGTCTTCCCGCCTTTTGAACTCTATGTGGACGACAGCGTAGAGATTCCTTCCATGTCTGAGGGCACCAGCGCCGAAAACAGTCTTGTTCTGCCGTCTCCTACTCCGGAATCAACCTCCCGTGTCCTTCAGGTTCTTACAACCTCGCTGAAGCGTCCAGGCCCTCTGCGCGGACGACCTTCCTTAGAGACAACCAAAGAGTACGACTGGATCCATCTCGTGAAACAGGGCGGCGCTACTCCGGAATCTCTGCTTCACCCTCATCTCCTCTCCGACAACGAGCTTCGTCTGTTCCTCGATGACCTAAATCCCGACTTCTCCCCTTCTCTGGTTTCGCATGATAGTTCAGCTTTCGAGGATGCGGTAGATGATCTTCCGCCACCTTGCTTGTTGGACACGTTCAGCTCATTGTCGAAACATACCAATCGAGCTTCTCGCTCCCGCTCGCGATCACACTCGAGAAATCCCGCTAACAGAGACGGCAGGTCGCCGACTGAACCGGAAACTCCCAAAGATGACGACGTTTTCTTCCGTCACGATCTGCAGACAGGCTCACACACCTCCCTCAGTGAGGGAATGGTCGGTTAAATTACCCTAACCACCCTTCCATGTCCTAAATGCTTCTTTTCTACAGGGTACGAAGGAGACAACTGACCAAGAAGTTTGAATGAAGCACTCTGACGATGTAGTACTATTTGGACCTCCCCCACTCGCTCCGGCGACGGTGAAATAGATGTGTGTAACAGATGGAATCACGATACTTCTAGTGTGGAAGCACCTTCCAGGGGTTCATAATCCCGTTGGGGTCAAACAGTTTCTTGATCTTTTTCATCCACTCGATGCTCGTCTGGTCCTTACTGTATCCCAACGCGCTTGTTTTCGCGTGCCCGATACCGTGTTCAGCGGAGACGGATCCATCGTACGAAGCTAAATGTATCGTCAATACTTTGCTAGCCTTGAGACGCGTCCGACAACACCCACCAACGAGTTCAAACACGAATGGCTCGAGAGCAGCCGCGATCTCTGGGGTATACGCAGCGGCAGCGATGTTGAGATGTATGTTACCTGAACAACAAATCAGACGTGAAGACTCTTCCGGGATAATGTTCCGTACCATCTCCGAAGTGACCAAAGCTCACGACCTCCCTTACCGCATTTTCGTGAAGTAATCCCTTCGATCGAAAGTGGTCCCTCGTCTTGTCGACGAACTCCTTGAACTTCGAAACGGGGATCGAGACGTCATACTTGTACGCTTTGCCCGCTTTTCCGACGGCCTCGGGTATTCCTTCTCTGATTGCCCACAAAGATTCGAACTGGGTGGGAGACTGGGCCAACACACCAGAAATCACTAGGCCGGCATCGGGATCCATCACCTTTTCCAACAGGTTGGATAATTTCTAGCAACGAAATATGATGAGAAATTGTGGGAGGCGAATTCAAGAAGCACCAACCTCGTCGTCGTGCTCCTTGTTTCCGCCGCTGGTCTCGATGAGGACAAAACACTGGGCGCCTTCGGTCTCCTCTTCGCTCAGCGCTTTGCCCTGTCCGTGCTTGACCGAGAGGGAGTAGGCATCCCTGTCCATATATTCGAACGCGGAAAGGATTTCACCCATATCCCGTTTGACAATTTTGTAGAGGGGAACGACCTTGTCAAAGCTTGGGAGCGCCAGGACAACAGCGTTCGTCGCTGCTGGCATCACTGGGGTCAGAATCGACACGGCGGTTACGACTCCGAGAGTGCCTTCGGCGCCGATGAATAGTTGCTTGAGGTCGTATCCTAGGATTTTTCGTTGAATTTCCGCCCCGCGGTAGAACAGAACGCGCTTACCCGTGTTGTCTTTTCGTAATGTCGACAGTTGGTTGAGAATGGTGCCGTCCGGTAGCACGACCTCGAGGCCAAGAACCGCACCGTGTAATGAACCGTACCTCAAGAGCCTCAGACCACCAGCGTTAGTGGAGACATTACCGCCTATGTGGCAACTAAGTACGGACAGTTGAGCCGACCACGTATAACATGAGTGGGAAAGAATGCACACCTTCCTTTGGCACCGAGATCAATTGGCATGATGTGGTTATGCGGGGAAAGGTAATCGATTAAGGATTGTAAGATACAACCCGCATCTGTCACCAGTATTCCTAGTTGCTGGGTCAGCTAACCAAGCACGCAGGACGGGGGTTGAGCAAGAAGTCGCTATACCGGATACTGGGTCAAATGACCTGATTTTGTTCAAGTTTGAGAGACTTAGGATGAGCTCGTCTCTCACGGGTACACTCCCTCCAACAAGCCCAGTATTTCCACCCTGTGGAACAATCCCAATCCTCTTCTCGTTGCAGTACTTCACGATCTTGCTCACTTCATCCGTGGTTCGGGGTTTGAGCACGGTCGTGGACTTTCCCTTGTACTTTCCCATCCAGTCATCGTTGAACGGGTTCAGTTCGTCAGCGGGGGTGTTTGACGGGGAGAAGGTGGACAGGATGGAAGAAGGGGCGAGAAAGCTGGAGAAATGTGTCAAGTCTTCCTCAGTCACAGAGTTCAGGTTCGATGACACCGTCGTTGAGGCCCATCTTTGGTACAGTGAGCCAGAGTGTGTCCTCCACGCTGGTGCACGGGCGAAAACCCCTCGCCGAGCGACGGCTGAGAGCATGATTGACTTTGAGGAAGAAAGTGAGGATTATGTGATCGACCGGTGGCCTTTCCGCCATGAGGCCCATCAACGTCTCCCTTGTCGGCACCCCATCCGACAACCGACATTTCCGATATCCCGATGGACCCGACCCGTGCAGGATCCTCAACGCCTTCACGCAAACGCTCGAGATGGGAGAACGGCGAGGAGAAGGATACTCTGAGACAACCTTCACCGAAACGCGTACCAAAACCCAAACGCTCAAGAATCTCTGACAGTGAACCTCCCTCTTCCACTTCGGCCACACAATCACCCAGGCCTCATCCGGCACCCTCCACGAACAAGCTGCACAGCGTGTGTGTTCCACCGCGGACGTGCCACCCTCCCATTCTCCCAGCTCGCTCCGTGTTTACCTACGAGAGGTTGAATCAGATCGAAGAGGGGTCGTATGGGGTTGTCTTCCGTGCTCGCGATACGCAAACCGGAGATATCGTCGCGCTCAAGAAGCTGAAACTCGAAGAAGAAAAGCATGGGTTTCCTATCACTGCTTTGAGAGAGATAAACGCGCTCATGGCTTGCCGACACGAGCATGTTGTGAACATTCGGGAAGTTGTTGTCGGGGAGACTTTGACTCAGTGAGTTTCGTGTCGGTTGCGAGTGGTACTCAAGCTCTTCTAATACAAGAAGAGTATACATCGTCATGGATTTTATCGAGCATGATCTCAAGAGTCTGCTAACCGTCATGCCGAATACCTTCCTGCAATCTGAGATCAAAACCCTCTTGCTCCAGCTACTCTCCGCCGTTGCCCATTGTCACAAAAATTGGATCCTCCACAGGGATCTCAAGACGTCCAACCTTCTGATGAATAATCGTGGCCAGATTAAGGTAGCGGACTTTGGGCTCGCCCGACGCTACGGTGATCCCATAGGTGTGGGGGGATTGACCCAGCTCGTCGTCACACTCTGGTATCGGTATGTCTCCAACACCGCTCGGGCTATAACTATGAAGACACAGTGTTGCTCGACAGGGCACCAGAAATCCTACTTGGGGCGACCACCTACTCCACCGCCGTGGACATGTGGTCTGTCGGCTGCATATTTGCCGAACTCATCCTCAAACAGCCACTGTTCCAAGCGAAGGGTGAGATCGGGATGATATCCATGATATTCAAACTACTCGGCCCACCCAGTCGGGACTCGTGGCCGGATTATTACATTCTCCCGCTTGCCAAGACAATTTCTCTGCCCCCTTCCCAACCACCTCAGTTTCGCCAAAAGTTCCCGTTTATCAGTGATGCTGGTGTCGACCTGATGATGAGGTTTTTGACTTACGACCCGGAGTGCCGAATCACGGCAGATGCGGCCCTCCAACATCCATACTTCAAGTGTGTGGTCCTCTTGTTTGTCTGTCGGATTTGATACTTGAAGCTTTACAGCGAATCTCCATATCCCAAACACCCCGATATGTTTGGTTCCTTCCCCTCTGTGGCTGCTGGTGAAAAGTAAGTTTACTACCCAAACGTCCAGAGAGCAGTTCCCCTCACAGATAATCACAGGCGACGCAAACCGTTCGAAAGTCCTCCTGCGCCTGTCAGAGCGCAGGACTACAACTTGGTGACTGAGTTTGACGACATCTGATGTTCGCTAGTTATGCCTGTACGCAGCGGTAATCCCATCGTGACCATGGGTACGTGATCCATTGAACGTCGATTCAAGGTACAGCCTGTGTAGAACGTAGCACGTTATCAGTGGTTGGGTTGAACCGAGCGCCCGCTCGGTTGGACGCGGAGCGTGAGGGTGGGCCTTACGTCCGCGATTTTATTTTCCTTGGTGCTGCTTCGTACAACTAGCTTAACATTGAACAATCAAACGCGCTCAAAAAATGTACGTGGATGGGGGGGGGGGCCACGGAAAAATAGGAGGTAGGGCTAGAGGTGGGAGAGTTAGGTGGTATACGAGGGCTAATGCGCTAAGGGGCGGAAAGGATTTGTCTGCGGATGAAGCTGCCCAGCTTCCGGATCCCCTCTCCTCCGTCCGCGTTCTGATGCAGTTCGCGTGAGAGGCGGACCATATCCGACCTTGATGGTTGGGTTTTCAGGGTGCTCGCTATATCCTTTCTGCATCCGGTGAGTGGGGAGACAATTCCTTTACGATAGCATTCCAAAGCATTGGGAACAAAAGAGGGTTAGGAACGACATTATTAGCGAATATCATACATGCCAGAGCAGACTAGAATATTGGTCCGGTCCCCATGAATCCCCCTCCCCGTCCACTGGAACTGGGACTCACCCGGAATACGAATAAAAAAAGAGGAATCTAGCAGGGTATCAAGCGGATTGATTTACCCGTCGCTCGAATCAGGTGTCTCCTTGGTCTCTGTACGCGGATTACCCATCCCGGGCAAGACAACCTTCCATGTTGCCTTCTCAGAAATCAGTTTCTTGACCTTAATCCGAAAAAAAAAATCAGATGGTGACGAAGGAGTTGTGACCGGAACAGCCTCGCCTGGGTTTCAATAAGCTCGTGCAGTTTTGGCACGTCGGCCAGTTGGGCCCGAGAACCCATGGTGGAGGTTATCTTGAGATGCAGTGAGATGGACGAGGGGGGTATGCTGATGGTCAATGCGGGAAACTCTTGTGATGTCACGGGGGGTTGTTTTGTGCTGGTCATGGGTTTGGGGGGCGTGAATACAATCTAGAAGCATCGCTAGTCAACTTGGAAGGACCGGGGAAAGTAAACCACCACCCACTTTACATGAGAACAACTCTAGAGAGATTATGAGCGAGAGAGGCAGCCTCGCGAACCCCGGAAACGGGTAATTAAACAACACGGTCGTAGACAGCGAAATGAGTGCCGTGTCCGTGTAGCTCAGGTCGAATTCCACTTGCGGCTGAACGAACGTGAGTCATGCGTTTTGAGTGTCGAAAAAATTGTAGAACATACAATTCCTCCAATCGTCTCGGTAATCCTTGCGTTCGAAAATTGCGGAGCGGATGCACCCAGGTCGATTGAGTGAACTCGAATGGGCCCCTAAAGCGCATTGACGACTTCGGAGGGTGTACGGCGACAATGATCATGATTACGCACGAGCAGCGTCTGTGGTCGGACTTCGTTTGCCAGGTCTTGAATCCGTTTGAGAGCGACTTTCTCCCCGTCTAACCCTCTTTCCGTGGCACACAACTTGCATCTGTATTCGTCCACAATCTTTTCGTATTCAGCTCAAGCTTCATGGATCGGCCCAGCCCCGTTCCGAGGCACGCGACCGCTCACCTGCTTCAACAGAACGTTCAACCATTCTGCAGACTCCACAGAATCTCCGTCATGTTCCTCGTCTTGGCTTTTGACCTTGGTTTGGAGGAATGCTGCCGCGATAAACTTCTCGGCGGAGAAACTCGGCCTGAAGGACGGTGCGTCCTCTTCGGGGGATTCCTCGAGGAGTTGTGCCGACTTTGAGTCGAAGAAGAGGTATTTGAGAATAAAATAGACGAGGAGAAGGATGGAGACCTGGCCGAGAATGAGGCCTTGGGTAAACGTTGGCGTCAAAGTGAAGATGTAGTTGCTCATTGGTGTCGCAACATAACATAAACCTAAGCGCGGGGCAGTCGGCAGGCCCATCCCGATCGTCAGGTAACCGCCGGTTTCACCAGACATCTTGCAGTTATAATCCGTCCTCCTCCCCCACCATTCCCATCGCTCCGTAACGATGTAACCCATCCCGTACGACCCCCTTTCTCTCTGAGGGGCATCTCCAGCTCAGGGGGAGGCTTGAACTTTAGGGGTTTTACCAACCCGTTAAATAATTTCTCTTTCCTCTCCCCTGAACGCCGTTCTTTCCTTCTTGAGTGCCGCCACCTTCCACTGCACAGTGTTTGCTTCGCCATGCAGAGGCTTTTTCCCTTTGATCAAAAGAGCTTAAAAGGACAGTGTGATGACGAAAGTGAGCACATCGGCGTCCGTCTGTCATGTATTGAAACTAATCACCTCTTCCAGATATCGAGTGGGCCTGGCCGGACGCGGACAAGGCGAAATGGGAAGCAGTGACCAACGGGTACCAGAAATTCTACGAGCACTGGCGCAACAACGAAAATTCCACCGGTTCCAACTTCCTCGACACGTTCCCCTACAAATTATCACTCGGGTCACGCCCGGGCGGTGCACCTCTCCTGCCTTTTCGCCCCAGCGGCCCATCAGGAGACCAGATTCTTGTCACCAAGTCATACGAAAACATGTTCCGCCGTCTATTGCGTCTCCGCAATAAAGATCTGGGAGCTGCCAGGGGAGCAGTACTCACTGGGCAGCCTGGCATTGGTGCGTCTCTACAACCAGATCCCCACCCTGTGCGACAACTCACCGGCGCATCCGTTCTCCAGGCAAAACTGTCTTCCTAAAGTTCATGCTCACGCGGCTGGTTTCACTTCGCCAGGTCGTACTCCTGTATGATTCCTATCATGCCTACCTTTTCTACCGCGGCCAGGTGTACTTTCGATCGACGGGGTCCAGCTTTGCCGATCTTCCCACTTGCAAACAGGCACGGTATTGTCCCATATGGGCGCTGATCGATGTGGATTACCGGAATGGGGCGCCACCTCTCATGGACAGTTCATGTTTCTGGCCAATCCAGGCGTCTTCCCCATATCCCGTTCAATGGAAGTCGTGGCGTAAGCAGAACGGGGCTGCTCTGTTGGGGATGCCTCTATGGGATATGGAGGAACTGATGGAAGGGTATGTCTTTAGCTTGTTCTCCCTTTCTGCCATCGATCCTGGACATGTCATTCGATTGGGGTTTGTCGCTGACTGTCCTTCACCTTTGCTGCAGTTTATGTCTTTATCCCGGGTACAATGAAATTCGAAGCAAACTGGAGAAGTCCCTCCCACTCCCTGACGGGTTGACACTCCCTACCACCCATGATGAGGCGTTCAATGCTATGCTGAAGGTTCTCCAGACGGAGAGGGAGATGGAGAAGGTGGCGGGGGCAGAGGAGGAGGGTCGCGGCGGGATGGGCGACTGCACCGGAGCATTGGCCGCAGATCAGGACCAACCCACGGCCGACGTAGCAGGCCAGCCACCGGCCTCGGCGGGTGAGGTGGACAATGCGCTCAAGATCTTGGTGCGCAATGCGACCGAAGAGTTCGGCTTCGCCCCCCGTGACGTTTACGGCGGTGTTTTCCGACTTCCCAGGACGAGGGCAGAACACCCCGCTGCGGTGAGGAGACTCAGCTGTTCTAAGCTAATGACCATCATCGAAACGTTCGTTTGTTACCATGAACTCGATGACTCGTCGCATCAAGTGGTCGTCGTGTACCCCCTCAAATGTTTTGACGGCTACGACCATTGGGGAATGGACTTCAAATCCATTCGGATCGCGGAGGAAGTGATGGGGTGGATGGGGTCGGAAGAGGACAAACACCTTTGGGAGATGTACGGCTTCCTCCGCAAGTTCTCAGAGGGCTCTGCTTTGGCGGGATGGATCTTCGAGGTGATTATCCATCGCATGCTCTCTGGCCGCCAGCAGTCGGAAGGACCCACTCTGCAGCCTATCCCCATGGTCTCCGACGACCGTAACCCTCCTACCTTCTCCACGGATTCCTCTCCCTTGTCCTCCTCTACCCCTGACACCTCGCTGTCGTCTCTCATGCCACTACGCGCCGACACCCGGAGGATTGTGATGCCAGGCAACCTCATCCATGGGCTCAGTAATGTGACGCTTGACAATGACAGATACTACGTCCCAGCCACGACCAACAACCCCCTCTTTGACTCGTTCACCATCGATTTCGATCTCGACCGACACACGGCCGTAATCTCTGTTTTCCATATTACGATCTCCTCAAGGCATGGAGGATCAGCTGAGGGCTACCCCCTGGTCCGCAAAATTGTGGCCCGTGTACGTGAGCTTCTCAAGGATGAGGGCCTCAATGCCACAGTCAAAGTTGGATACTTTCTAGTCTGCCCTGACGATGGATCCAAGCATGAGTGGCAGATGCCCGTCGACCGGGGTAAGAGCGTCAAATGCAACGGCCATCACGGGCATGCCTTCTGTATACGCGTTCCCGTCTTGGTACCTCTCCGTACGTCATGTTTATTCATTCCTAATTTTGCAACCCAGCTGAATTATGACTGGACATAGGTCTCCGCTAGGGGTTGACGGTACCTGTCGCATGCCCTTCTTCATGTGTGCCTTTCCCTTGTTTTTATTCACTCACCCTTTCACTCCCACCGTCTCAACCCGCTCCTTCATGCCCATCGCCCTTGTTCGCATTTTGATCGTTCGCAACTATTTGATGCGACATTCTCTCCGTGTAATCCTTCACTGTGTAATAATATGATAGCCCGTTCACCGTCACCGCGCCGCCACTTTCCTTTCTCCGTGCTCAGCACCGTCCAGGTCCGCCTACCTCGCCTCCTTGCTCGCCAGACGGCGATGCGCGGCCACGTCCGTCGTTCCGATCGAGTTTTTCCCGATGCAGCGCCCCACGCTCATCCGTTTCTTTTATATGTGGATCACTTCGCTCGAACCATAAAATGGCCTTCGTCTTTATTTTCATTTCCCAAAACATTGCTCAACGCATGGGTGTATGCACTGCTAGAATAATTGTAAGAGAAGGGGGTGCCGCGTGCGGCTGCGAGATGGGCTGCGTTGTCAATCTGGCGAGGGAAGATGTCCGGGAGGAAGGTCGGTGGAGGGGGGAGTCGCAGCGGTGACCGCATTGACGACAGGGACGGAGGGGACGGCGAAAGCACCGATAAGGAGAGAGGTGGCGTAGGAAACTCAACTTGTACAACAAACTCATAACCGGAAAAACCCACGACCTTGGCCACAAATAGTGCTGACCCGATTGTAACCACCCAAGAACCCGGTGAGCAGTGCTTGTGTCCGAAGCGAGTTCTGAAAGTGGGCGACAGGGCTAGGGAGAAGACGAGACAGAAAAACATCTGGAGAGGGATCACGGGTGGATCGGAGAGACGAGTAAGAGGAACTGAAAGGTGTAGGGACCCGGCGATAATACCAGTCAATGCACTCCTTCGTTTCGGAGGGAACAGATGCGATGGGAGGAGCCCTTGGGCCGGTGATGGACAACGTTCATCACCCACCCTTCCTCTCGTAGAAGATACATCGCCCGCCAAGCACATTCTCAACGAATCGCAAAGGCATCCGGAATGCGTTTGGAGGGACGAGCTGGCCCGGATCGTGATTGAAATATTGAGGATCGAGAAGAAGTTCAAGCGATACAGCCACCGACGTGATCACAGACCGCATCTCATAAAGTTGTGAGTAGGAAAAAAAGATGGAACCATCTCTTATGTGGATCTTACAATGTACTGCAAATAGATGACAGAAGCCGTCACGGCGTTTGTGGATTGGCCGTCCGCCCCGCTGACCAAATCCTTGGTCGAAAGGGCACTAAAATCTCTCCCTCACCCGATCAAGATCGAATCCGTTCTTCCCAAAGACTTCACCTCCAACCCCCCAACAAAAAAGCTCGTACAGTGGGCTGCGTATGACTCCATAGATCACGAGCTGACGGCTCAAGCTCGAGACACCGTCCTCTCGTCTTCTTACACATTCAGAAAGGCTTTGATCCGGAAACACTTCCTCTCTCGGACGATTCATTCTTATGTCACTAAGCACCC
>Ga0307517_10001295_pt1 | contig 41972 bp, 49 predicted proteins | sample 23_EM_MG_FD_194515 | JGI IMG/M metagenome (GOLD analysis project Ga0307517, IMG submission 194515) | Populus trichocarpa ectomycorrhiza microbial communities from riparian zone in the Pacific Northwest, United States - 23_EM | ecosystem: Host-associated > Plants > Roots > Unclassified | place...
CCCTTAACGCAATCTGTTCTCAACGCTAATCTCCGGGCCTATAGGCGCCTATCAGGCCTGATAGGCTTTCGTAGGCCGATCGAATTCGGCCTATATGGGCCTAGGCTGTCTTCCGGAGCGGCCTGCCGTAGCCCGGCCTACGGCCTGGCCCGTTGGGAACACTGCCCAGAGAGGAGAAGGGGGGAGATAAAGGCAAGAAGAGTAGAGAATGGAAGAGGAGAGATTAGCCGAGGTTAGAGAAGAAGAGAAGGAGAAGGGTAGTTGCTATCCTGAAGTGAGGATGAGAATAGAAGAAGGAACAAGGAAGGTTTTCTGATTTAAGTATTAAGGAAGGCTATTTCCCCTTAAGTGCGAAGAATGAATAGGGATCAAGTCCTCCTTCTCCAACGTAAGTGCTTCTAAGTGCGGGTAGAGACTAAACGAAATAAGCGCAAATACGGCACCAAAAGAGCAATAGTGGGAGAGAGGATAATGATAGCGAGCAACTAGAGGTATATTCGTAGATGAGTTACTTGCTAAACTGACGGTAATGACAGGAGTATATATGAAAAGCAAAACACCATTCTCAGCCTTCCAACCATCACCACACATTTCCACTTCCTTCCGCAAATGCCTCCTTATCGCCTTGTCTATCCTTCAAAGAAAAAGGTGAAATAAACACTCTGTTATTCCTGAACAAAAGAAATGTATGACAAAAAAAAACTTCCTTCATTCCCGTAGCCTACATGCTTTCCATTGTCCTATCCATCCGTCAATGAAAACATCTTTCTTAATCTCCGTGCTTTGATGAAACAAAAGAAACCAACATGCCGAGCAGCTTTTCCAACAGACAGACTACCGTTCCGATCGACAAAAGGAGACCGGACGTTCCCTCCGGCACGAACGCCCCGTTCAGACTTGTATCCTCAGCTGCCACAAGCAACGTCACACAGATCGGAGGGTCAGACGAGGCATCTCGGGTGTGTCGTGGGAGAGATATTTCGGGGTGGAGATCTGCTCATATGATGGCCGTCGGCGACCGGAGGGGAGCGCGGCAAGGCAGGAGGGATTGGATGCGTCCGTTCTCTGGCTAGAATACGCAGGGTAAGGCCAGATCAGTTGGCTGGATGATGGCTTCTTGCCCTACGGCTGGGGAGATCATTATTTTGTCGCGCATGCTAAACTCCCCCTCCGAGCTCGTGTAGGTCCTCGATTTTAGCATTACAGAGAGGATGCCTTTAGTTTCAAAATTTTCCGACAAGGTAGCTAAGGTAGATTTCTTGACAGCAATGATTTGCACAGTCACATATCGTACAGTCGACGCTCCGTGCCCAATGCCGTAGGCTCACTTTAAAGGGAGGAACTGAACGAAAAAGGGGGGAAACTTTGTGGATTGGATCGATCTGATCCAGGATGGACTACCTGTGCTAAAAGTTGTTGCATATGTGTGTATATTTCCTATGTATATTCATGACACTACCGTGTATTCTTTTACTTAGTTTATGTTTCAGCTCCGCCTGTCTACCACTTACATTACTACAGCTAAGATATATATTATGGTGTTTTATTGTTTATTTCAGGATAATATCTGGGGATTTAACATGTGCTTTCCATTCAGGTGTTTAGGATTTTACAGTTGTTTATGCATCTCTTATGTACCATTCTTGATCATGATATTCCTACTAATCGCTCCACATGCTTATATATTCACCCACATTGTTTGGGATTTACATGGCTGGATTTCAGGGTGAAACATGTTTGGACTTATGTTTCTTACATTGTTTTATATTTTTCTCTGAGTAACACATATGGCCATGCACCTTTCTATAAATAAAGTGCTACCGCCCACCTGGCTTAGAAGAATTAAGAACCGGAACTCCTACCAATCTGCTCTTCACCTCCTCGCTAAGCGTGTCTCGCAACCGCCCTCATACTTGCAAAGCATTATCCACACAGAATAGATTGTGCCTCATTCACATTATTGAACAATATGCGTCTACCAACCTGGGGCCGGACCTTTCCTCCGTACTGCTGCTGCAGCTTATGGAAACACTCTCTAGCGCACAGGATTCAAAGCTAAAGGAGGAAGAGTCAATTATATTCGGCCTCTTCAATGAGCACCCCTCTGTCGATCTCCACCGCCACCCCAGCGCTACTTCGAGAAGGGCCTACTACCTCGATTAAGCCTAAGGGAAGCACAAAGAAGATGCGAACGAAAGTGCGATCACAATAGACTCTAAGTGGAGCGGTGAAAGATGGAGGAAAGGTGGATCAGATGGCTGCTCCCTCTCTAGCTAAGAACGGGCCAGGAGATATATCTCTCCATCTAACTAACAACAACCGAACACTCCCCAAACTCAACGAACTCTAAGGAAACACAAGCGGCTGACAAAACCTAATCCCCAGCAATCTAGAACCATCCTGATATCCCATGATCCTCCGTGATCTATAAAGCCTCGGCCTCAACAATGCGCAAACTCCCGTATCCCTAGTGGCATAGGGTGTGTAAGAAACAATAAAACCGATACTGAAACAATGATTTCGTTCCGGGCAAGAACTTTCCTCCCGTGGAGCAAGATAGATAAAGGAAAGAAAAAACGTGTCGGAGAAAGGGAAAAAATATCACGGTAGGGAAACAAAACAATACCGAAAGTGGGCTATCGCCGCTCGCACCGAGAGTAAAGTCAAAGAAATCGTAGATGATGATTCAATAACCTCAAAGAAAAAGGTTTGATCCCTATCGATGATAAACCACGAGCAAAGTAGTAAATGCACAGGTTGCTGTCCGTCTCCGCTGTTTTCTAGTTTGCGTTGACTCCACCCCAGCCTCTTCAACCCCACGATCCTTCTCATCCCTTAGTCATCCAGCAACCCATCGAGCTATGTAACCCACGCTTCTATATATATAAAAAAACAAACAAAAGGATATAAGGCACAATTTAGTTTATCGTTGACCCATAAGAAGCCCCACAATACCCTATGCCCACTGTCATAGGGTGTGAAAACGACAATCCACTGCTAGGTGCCCAACAGCAAGAAACTACAAAGCCATATGCCCTATAACCGTCCATCTCCTAGCCGCATGCCCGCAAACCTGCATATCCGCCTATCCGCGCAACTACTAGTACATAACCCCATGCCCTATAGGCAATCCAACATATGGTTCCGGCCATCTATACACAACAGTTCGATTGATGCAACGGGGGACGCTTGGGAATTGGGTATAGGGTTAAAAAGATCACTAACACGGTTCAACTCCTACCTTTAGTAAACTTATTTTGATATTTATTTGACATTTAATTAATAATTTAAGAGTTATAACATCATATTTAAAATGTAACATAATATTAAATAGTATGGATTTATGAAAATAATTTAATTGATAATCACAATTCTTTTTTACTGGTTTTTGAACAGATATCAAGTGATTTTGGAACTGACTGTTACAATTGGCATCTACAGAAACACCAAACTCACATCGTAGTGAATGAAGTGCTGTAATGTCAGTTTCTGTAAATCCATCAACCCTGCGCAGTCGAGCCCGCAGAGAGCGAATCCGTTTAGCTAAACTAGCCTCCGCTGTTCCAGCATTATCAGTGTCTGAACTACCAGTCGAAGCACCCCAGCAGGTAAATGTATCTCCAAGAAACAACTCACTAACTACTGGTGTATCCCCTAGCACGATACGATCACGACAATGGCGAGAACGACAACGTCAATCTGCTCTACTCCAGTCACTAGCAGGAAGCCCAGTACAACAAGTTCAGCCTAGTGTGCCTAGTAGTATTAGTCTAATAATAGAAACTACTAGTGCTGATTTCATACCAGGTACTGAGAGTATAGACTCTCCTCAATTAGTACCAGGGGTAGATAATGAACCTCATCAAAAGGCTCTGATATACTGGCCTCGACGATTGGGAACGATGGGAGTTCCTTCTCCTGTCAGACTCCAAATCCTGAATGAAGGTATTCAGGATATCAAAAAGATTATTCACCCACGCAGCAAGAGTACTAAGATTTCAGGTAATGCGTTAATAAAGTATATTCAAGTCTTGAACTTTATGAAAGTTCAAGCACTTCAAGAACGTAATTGGTCAATTAGACCTGAATTCATCTTATTTAAGACAAGAGAACAGCTAGCAAAACAAGTAGCAGATGGTGAGGGAGCAGGTCAGTGGACCTCGCGCGAGATTATGAAAAATGAGATTACTTGGATCAAGGATGGAGTAATCAAGGTTCCGCAAAGAGGCCAACATCGAAAGATCACCAGTCTTCTTGAGGATGAAAGTACACTCTTGGCAGTATGAGAGTATATCGGAATGGCTGGTGAAGGTAAGTCCTATATAGGTATATCCCTTAAGCTGATAATACTAATAGAATAATAGCTGTAGATTCAATGGGTATGGCACAAGCAATTAGCCGCCACCTGGCGGAAATGAATAATTCTATTGTGCCTCCAGCTACAGGACGAATGGTACGTGAAATCCACAAAACTATTAGTAGTCGCAGCAGCCGGCGGTGGCTGCTAAAGCTGGGATTTAAGTGGAAAGAGGTACGTAAAGGGGTCTATAATGACGGCCATGAACGTGATGATGTAAAACAGTATCGGAATGAGATCTTTTTACCCTTTCTGAAAGAACTGCAACCAGCTCTGATGAAGTGGGATCAAGATCTCTGTCCAATTAGTAACCAACATCTGCTTTCTGGAGAGTTAGCTCCGGTAGTAACGGTCACTCAAGATGAGTGCACCTTTAATGCTAATGATGGTAGACATTTCATTTGGACACAAGAAGATCATCAGCCATTACGTAAGAAAGGTAGAGGTCAAGGACTACATGTTTCCGATCTCCTAACTCCAATTGGAAGACTTGGAGATGGAGCTGCATGTGAGATATTGAAATGCGGAGGGGATATTTGGTGGGATGGGGAGAAGCTTTTGGAGCAGATTAAGACAAAAGCAATACCACTCTTTGAAGCTGAGTTTCCAGGATGCAGAGCCCTCTTTCTTTTTGATAATGCAAAGACACATAGTAAATATGCTGATAATGCATTGCGGGTTTCCAAAATGAATCTGGCAGATGGGGGAAAACATGCAAAGAAAATGCATACAACTTATGTATTGGACAGATCACATCCACAGGGGGGATATTTACAGTCTATGGTACTTGAAGATGGAACCTCAAAGGGTCTCAAAACAGTACTAACAGGAAGGGGTCTATGGCCAACAACTGGTGAGCGCTTTCTGATGCAATACAGTATTAAAACTCCAGCAGGAAATACAACACCAAATTCAAAATGCTTAAAAGGAGGAACCTGCTGTGCTCAGGCACTCCTTGCATCTCAACCAGACTTTAAAGCTCAAACGGGAGAACTTGAAGAAGCTATTGAGGCTGCAGGGCATATGATTCTTTTTTACCCAGCCTTTCACTGTGAGCTCAACTTCATTGAGTATTTCTGGGGTGCAGCCAAAAGGTATACAAGATTGAATTGCGGGTATGACTTCCCCTCCCTTCAGCGCTTAGTTCCCGAAGCCCTAGCACAAGTTCCAAATACTCTTATCTGGAAATATCATACTAAAACACAGAGAATAATTGCTGCTTATGAATCTGGTGAGGTATATGGTTCTCAAAGTTATAAAAACCTGGTTTCTAAAAGGTACAAATCTCATCGGAGATCTGATGTCTCTTGAGCATATTTCTTCCTTTCCTTCACTTTTCCTTTATTTTATTTCCTTTGTCTCCTTTCCTTTGTTCATTTTCCTATGTTTCTTTCTCTCTTCTGCTTCTCTTTATCACATTCCTTTATTTCTTTTCTTTTGTCATTTAATTAAAAATAATATTATAAAATAAGTCTTCCATGATCATGATTTGAACCGAATTAACAGTTTTTTAACCCTATACCTAATTCCCAAGCGTCCCCCGTTGCATCAATCGAACTGTTGTGTATAGACGGCCGGAACCATACCTCCCCGGCTTTCTCTATCATTTCCATCCCCTTAGGTCAGAACTTTGGCACCACTCCCTTAACATGAGAATGCGAGAAAGCAGCCAGCAACAGCTCCCTCTGCACCCCGTGCTCCTTACCCTCCACAAACAGCAGCTCCTTCGCGAGAACGTTACCCATCTCATTCGTTACTGGCGGCGACATGATGAAGCTGTATTCCCCAGTGTACGGCACTCACTCCGGGGCCTTTGGCGTTGTTGGGGGCATCCGCTCGATATTAAAGATCCCCGGTTCAGTGGCGGCAGGTGGTTCGGAAAGGTGAGCATCTGTATGGCTTGCGAAATCCCCGACTGCATTGTTTTTGGGACTATGGCGAAGTTGCCGATGGGAATGATGAGGTTGGTAGACCGGGGACGTATCGGGTTAGCGAGAAGAGCTTAGCCCAGAGGATGAGACGGTAGAGGAGCATACAAGCAAAGGCTGGCAAGGCCAGTAGTGCAAATTTGGTAATTCTATTGAAACGGGTGTGGTGGGAGAGGAGTAACTTTGTCGTTGAAATGGCACATCCTGCTAAGACATTGGCTGAGAAATCGTTAGATCCAGAGAGAGGACCAAACCGGAGGGGGCGGGGGCGGTCAGCGTTGGTGGGTGATAAATATATTGGAAATCACGAGATGCTGCTCGGCATGCTCTTACGATAGTCGCTTTGTTCGGATAGTCCTGGGAACTCGCTTCATCTTTCTTGAAAGAATTTCAGCTGCAGGAACGCACTTGAGTTTTGGACCGCCCATCAGCTAGAACGAAGGCAGGAAGGCTGTAAGAAAGTGGGAGGAAAACGGTAAAAACGCTGAAGAGCAGAAAGTGAACTTGAAAGAGCTGGATGCCCGGAAGCTATAGAGAATGGGAGTCTTTGTATCTCCTTTATTAGTATAGGAGTGAGTAAAGGTAAGGCATACGTGAAATAGATTAGGCATGTGTGGTGATCCCCCAGAGGTTATGAGGACTTAGTTGTGGCTGATATGTAGACTCCTGTCTTTACCGTTAGTTGTGAACGTGGTAGTAGAGAGGGTTGTTGAGCGAGATAACTTCTCCGCTCGTGAGTTGTGCGATAGTGTTTTCGTTGTGTGAACCCTCGGGGTTTTGTTCAGTTGCCGTCACAGTCGATCTACTTTTAACGAGAGAGATTTTTCTTCGCCGGGAGAGGGGTGGGTGCCAAAAAATGTTCCAATAGATGTGATGCGATGTTGGGGGGATACACTCCCGACTAAGTACAGTGCCTCTCACTATATACCTCCCAGCGCACTTCCCAACTATAAGATGCCCCACCTACCAATTTCAGCCAACCAAACCTCTCAAATGCCAGCTATTCGCGCCATACCTACGGTTCTTAAAAAAGCACAGTTACAGGCACAACAAGTCAACGCTATGTGCTTCAAAGTTTCTTATTCACTAGTCAATTCTTTTCTAACCTAGTAGTAATGCAAAGTTTCACTTCCTGATCGGGAGGGTGATTTTAAGACACTGTTACAGTTAGCCTCACGCCTAGCTATGCCAGCTCCATAGAAACTTAAAATCAGCCCGATTCCTCCCCGAATCCATATTTTTAAAACACGCTTTGTAAATCCCTCGGGAGTGGTAAATCGTGTCGGGCGGATGTGCTTGGCTTTTGTTGCGGGAGTGTGACGGATCGTTAAGGAGATGTGCATATGGTTCGGATACGGGAGATTGTTGAAAAATAGATTAGACCCACATGTATTTCAATTGTTATGAGGGGAGTGCACGGAGGAATAAAGGCATACCGGGGAAGACAGAGATTGGTGTTGTGATCCATGGAAGGATCAGGACTTGGTGTTTGGGTTTTACTTACAGTATACACCTCTCTTTACCGTTAGTTTAGTTTTGGTGATAGCGAACCAAGGAGGAAACTAATGAACAAGGTGCGAGCGGTAAAAGTTAAATTTTCATACCTTCCCCACAAAGTGCCTAAGTTCCACATGGCTTCTCTCAGTCTATTGTCTACTTCCCTGCGACCCTCATTGACAAATTGAACTTATGATACAGTTTTTACAGAAGATCGTAAGCGTGGGTGCTTCAGCTGTCCGGGCTCGAATCCAAGGCCTGTTTGAATGCTTAGAGATTGTGGTCCATAAGATTTGCAATCTCGGCATGGAGTGACCCAACAATAAACGAAAGAAATTAGAGTCCGCAGAGCTTTTTTAGTTGTGCCCAATTTTCCAAAGCCAAACAAATACATTGAGCGAATAACCAAAATGAGAGAAGAAATATCTGATCGAGACGTAAGAAAACCAATACCATCAAAGCAACCTAGTCCAGCAATCAACTGTCTTCCATGTGTCTACTATCGGAGGCGGTGGGGGAGATGCCGCTGCCCTTGTCGCAGGAGATCGTTGGCACCGATAGATCCCTAGGTGACAATGAGGGCGCAATGAGAGAGAGTTAGGGGTGGTGGTCAGGTGACAAAAAACGCGAGCTGTAGCGAGCTTGGAGACGAGAATGCGAGTTGTATCGAGCATCGAGGTTCGCAACTGGAGGGAGATGATGGTTCAATATATGTAGCGAGCCCTCCGGCCAGTGCGTCGCGAGCTATGACCTCTGAGCAACAAGACTACCCTTCCACCAAAGACCTCCACGCAGTTCTCCTAAGCTTTGCCCAATTGGCAATAGGTTGTTCCAACCCAACATTAAATAAACTTATAACGGGTGGAAATTTTGTAACAATATCAAAGGCCTAAGGTGGCATGTGTTGTGCGCGACCGAAAGCTTAAATCGTGATGAGAGGTGTTGTGTTGTGCTTGCTATGATGCAATCTCCACAATTTTCACCCCTGTTTGATATCGTGGGTTGGTTAGGGTATGGATTTGTCATGTCTGGAGCCAATACGAAGGGATTCCTCAATGCCAGGAGTTTGCATTCAGCACTGCTAGTGCGTTGGGCATAGACCACCTTACTGTCGGTGTCCGTGTAGTAAGATTTAGTCACTAGATTGGAAAGGAATTGCGCGCAAGTTTTTTTGGACTGAAAGGCTTTAGTGGATACAAAACTTACACAAAACTTGCTGCTAGGAAATCTCTTTTTCAAATCGGAGCGGGACGATTCCTCTCAAAGACTATACCAGGCTAGGCACGAAATCAATGGCTCTCGGTTCTGTGTGTCTGCACCTACTCCACCATATCGGCACTAGGCTGGCATTGAGGAGAATCGGTGAAGGCATGTGATAAACTTCGGAGGTGGTGGTTCTAAAAAAAGAAAATTGGGTTTTAATGATAACGATAGCGCTCCCTATCAGCTATATCTCCATCAGGCCTTAATTGTTTTTTATGGGGGGGGGGCATGGGAACCTAGAATTTGGTCTTGCACAGTTGGCTGTGTAAGCTTCTAGAGGAGGTATAAGGTTATAGTTGGTTCACAGGGGTTATTAAGATGCATTCAAGTACCGGAAGTAAAATTTCTTACTTTAAAGATTCCCCTGGGGTGGCCTGATTGAGGCTGTTATAAGAACTTCCTACAAGCATAACGTGACCAAGATAAGAGAGTGTGGTTGATTAAGACTCTCATGCACCTTCCATGACCCGTAGCATTGTTTGGCGAAATAGGGAGCAGGGAGTGTCTGCAGAATCTAAGAGTCGTTACCTTCCGCTTAGAAATGTGCCGATGTTTTGGAGCGAACGTTTAAAATACCATGAAAAACAGGGGGGGTATGTTTAAAATACCATGATATACCATGACAGGGTGAAGTTTCAAGCCACAATTACAAGGGTAGAAAACAATTAACTGGGACAGACAAGGATATATTTGGCTGGTTAACTTAGAATAACTGTTCCATAACTTCTTGCCAAGCCATGGTATTAGCAATCTTGGCGCAAAATTAAGCGAAAATCATCCCTTTTTAGGCATTCTAACTGTGCCAAGCTCCATCTTTATCACTAGGAAAAATATTAAAATTAGGCCTCACATGGCGTTATTTTTGGTAATTCTCCTATGATTTTTATTATTTTATTGCTTTATTATTTGGGCCCCTCATGATGGTGTTTAGACTCTTGAATAATGATTATTTCTGCAGTGGTCGCATTTGGTGTGGAGGAGGTCATAGTTTGCAAACTTCGCCCCTGTCATGGTTGATCATGGTATTTTAAACAGAGACCCCCGTTTTTCATGGTATTTTAAACGATCGCTCGATGTTTTGGTTGGTGTCAAGCATCACATGCTAACTGCGCATGGCCATATACAACGGGGGTCATGGGAACTCACTCGCAGATTGCCTCCCTGCTCCCAAGGCCACCCGGACACCCCTCCTACCCAGACAGCTGCTGATTGGTAGGTTCCGTAGGTGTCAAGCGCAATATCCACGGTTCATCCAAGTAAACCATTTGAAGGCTTCCTATTTAGGTCTAGCGGCCGCGGTGAGAGGGATGTGCGGGTGGCCTGGGATGTCCTGCACGAGCTGGGGGAGATCTGCAAGGCAGGGATTAAGCCCCACTTCGTCATACCCGAGCGAACGTTTAAAATACCATGAAAAACAAGGGGGGTATGTTTAAAATACCATGATATACCATGACAGGGGTGAAGTTTCAAGCCACAATTACAAGGGTAGAAAACAATTAACTGGGACAGACAAGGATATATTTGGCTGGTTAACCTAGAATAACTGTTCCATGACTTCTTGCCGAGCCATGGTACTAGCAATCTTGGCGCAAAAATTAAGCGAAAATCAACCCTTTTTAGGCATCATAACTGTGCCAAGCCCCACCTTTACCAGTGGGAAAAATATTAAAAATTAGGCCTCACAAGGCCTTATTTTTGATAATTTTTCTATGATTTTTATTATTTTATTATTATTATTATTTGGCCTCTTATGAAGGTATTTAGACTCCTGAATAATGATTATTTCTGCAGTGGTCGCATTTGGTGTGGAGGAGGTCATAGTTTGCAAACTTTGCCCCTGTCATGGTATATCATGGTATTTTAAACAGAGACCCCTGTTTTTCATGGTATTTTAAACGATCGCTCGTCATACCCGAAAGAACGCCCCACCCTTGACCCTTACTCGTCCCAGGCAAGAAGTGCCCGGAAACAGGGGGGTCAATTTTGTTTGAGCGCTCAGATAATTGCAGGGGGTTTACAATACAAAAATCTAATCCCTGTTTCCAGGTACTTCTTGCCTGGGACGAGTACTCTCAATGTCGTGACATTTGTGAACACGACGACCGGGCTTGCATTCGGGTGCATATGAGGCTTATGCTTGGCTAAACTGGGCAGGGGGGTACATGGGGGAAAATATCATGAACTGTGTATGGTAGAATTACCCGTGAGGGTTGATTTCAAGTGCCTGGAACAACACATAAACACAGGGATGAAAAAATGGTATGGAAGATTCTCTGTGCCCCTCCAGGTCACCATAGAAAACTCTAGCGCGCAGAACAATTTCTATACTACTATTTAATCACTGTGTTCAGGTAGCTCTTGCTGGATACCTGTACTCGAGTACATCGCAGGTTGAAGAAGCCAGATATGGCATCGGAAGCCCGAATCTGGGGGGGGGGGGTCTGATACAAAAACCCAACACCCAGTGAATTCTTTTTTTTAAATAGATGCCCGAGACCGAAATACCGGCATCATACGTGTCCAGTACAAACTCACAAATCCTTACATGGGTGGTTTTTGCCGTATATTGACTGCATGGTCTAGGATTTTAGAGAGCAGGGTTCAATGTACCCTGGCGTATTTTCTCTAGTTCGCTCTTGGCTTGATTTAAAGAACACTTGAGAGTTACTTTTCTTGCGGGGTTCAATTGTTGTAATCTCTTGCTTCTTTTAGCGACCAGGGCATGCTCTAGCATCCCGGGATGCTTGATTGTATCCTAGGTGCGTAGCGGGAGTTTCGGGTTTTTAAGGCTACTGATTGTGATTTTCTCACTAAAGTTGCCGTATAGTGAGAAAACTCGAAGAGAATATAGACACGTTCGGACGTTGTACAGAAAACAGGTGTGGCTGGGTCTCCCTGGGGGGCATGTTGTGCGTGTTCCTTTTGTTTCGTCTCAACTGTGGGGGTGAGTTCACGGTGTTTTCCCTCCCGTAGCGGACATGGGGGATTCCAACCTCCTATCACATTTATATTCTATTCAGCGCTTATGGCATGGCTGCTTCTGTTCCTTCTCCCGGAATTGATTCCACCCTCTATCTCTCTGCGATACTTGAATATTTCCGTTGTCTATCTGGTCTAAACGAGTTGATGTGGGAACTCGCCCATCGGGCTTTCGAGGACTTTAGAAGACGTCTCGGTGGATGAACATCTGTGGGGAGATGAACATAACGTATAGAACTAGATGGCTTTTCTCATATAGGTCTAGATCGGCTAATGGACATTAGTTCGGAAGCAGGCATAGGCATTCAAAGTCCCAATTGGCAGGCACTTCTCACACGTTTCAAGAGTTTCAATACAATCATCATAGATAATTATGCTATATGAGTACCTAGATATATCTCTAGTGCGCAGCTTTTTGTTGCGAAAGTCCTTTTAAAAGCTTATGCCAAGAATTTGTGTAACAACCTTTAAGGAACCTATTGCGAGCCACGCCTGGGGGTGTGGCCACCAGAAATTGACCTAGACCACCCCCGCCACAAGCACGACCTGCTAGAGGATGACACTGGCAAGTGGATATTCGAAATGGTTGAATACAAGGAGTTGCAGGAGAGCAGTGTTTTACAAGCGGTTCAAGGGCGGCGACGACGAAACGGCCGCGGCGAAAGAAAAGGCCAGGAGTTGACACACGGAAATGATCGCAAAACCCAGGTGAGGGAAATTTTCCCTTTTCCTCCACAACATTACCTGTAACTAACTAACGGTGAAAATAGGAGTAGATATAACCACAACACAACGTCCTCCTATCTTTGCATGGGCTACCACACATGTCCATTCTTCCGTATGTCCCCCGTTCCACTTGCACACTTCCATGATGACAAAGGAAGGACGGACTCCCATAGCCTCCGGGCATGTAGCCTTCGTGCTTCCGACTCTTTCACTCTTCTCTTACAGCGTCCCCGCTTTCCTTCAGGCAGACGCACCGTTCCAAAACTGTACAGCATTCCTGCTGCCTAAATGCTCCCGAAAGCCCAAACACATGCCCAGGGCCAAAGCGTTTTCCCAGAAGCATCCGAACAACAAAGCGACTATCATAAGAGTATGCCGAGCACCATCTCTCGATTTCCAACATGGTGGATCCAAGCCTTTCTAGCTTTGCGGTGGCCCTGGAAGAGGAACGACTATGTTAACTAAGAAGATTCCCGCCGAACTTTTCCAAGGTCCCAATCGCCATGTGGGAGGGCCAAATTGGGGGTTTCACTTTGTCTCACTCGAACTTCCTACCCAGGGGATATCTACTGTTAATCTCCAGGCACGACAGCTCGGACTTGCTAAGGTAGCCAGTGAGTTATTGTACTGCATTCTTTAGTAGGACGGGAGCCTCTTTGATGGATGAAGGGCCGAGCTTGAAAACTAAGGGAACAGACCCCTCACCAGCCCAAGTTCCTTATTGAAGGCTCCAAGAAAGGCGATCGAGAACTGCCACATAGCTCCCATATGCATTCTCATCGACAGTATGGATGGGCTCAAGGAGGCCTTATGCAAGGACATGGTCGCAAGGATTTTGGGGCCTGTGGAGGACTCTTAGAAGGGATCCGGTGAGGTCGTGAGGCAGGTTGTGGAAAGATTGTTGGGGGGGGCCTTGATGGAACCACCGAGGGGTCCGGGAGAGGCATGGCCGAGACGACGGTAGAAGAAATCGGAGGAGAGACCGGCGACATCAGCGCCAGAGAACGCGAAGTCAGTACTGAGCTATTCCAGGCTAGTGGTCTGCTGTTAGGGATTTGGGCCGCCTTTTTCTTCCCATCAGACTTTCTGTAGCGATCAATACGTAATTGATTAGGAGGAAGCAAGAAGCTACTCTGCCCCAGTTGTGCAATAGGAACGCGGGAGAATTTCCCCTGTCCACGATCTGTCATTATGATTCTTTAACCAACATTACTCTTCCAACTGTGTGTCCTGAATCCTGCGTTGGTCTCACTCCTTATGCATTATGTATTGCTGTGTCGGGGAAATTTTTCATTTGGCCATCTGATTTTGAGTGTCGAATTCTCCAGCCCCCGGGGGTGGTGGTCCAAGTGGGTTGTTACCTACGCTCTTTTCTGAGGAGTTGTGTTTCTGTTCGCTTATTTGAATCTTCAATAGATTGCTAGAGTTGGTCAGACCTAGCATACTGGTGGTATATCGTTGGTTGATTGTATGTATAAGCTGTTTTGATTATTAGGTGTATGGGAGTGTTTTATTGGGGGGTCGTAGCTCTACTTAGTTGGGTTGGCCGTTATTTTGGGGTTGGCAGCGCATCATGACTATGTTCTTTGTTGAGCTTGTCTTGTCTGATAAACTTTTCAGTTTATTTTATTTCTCTAGTCCCTAGCGAAATGCCGCTCTGGTCGCACTACACACCCGCGGTGGTCTGTCTATTCGCCCCGGTGCAGTGATAGTGAGGTTGCCTCTGATAACTTTACTTCCAGTCAGGGGATAGCGTAGAAGGGGTCGAGTGACCGCACATGATTCCGTGCATTTCTTCCATCCTTCGATCCTCCCTCCACTCCTTGACAACCAATAATATTTACAAAATAGGCAAAAAATTCACTCCTAAACTACCTGCCTGACCGAAGCGGGTATGCCTCCCCTGGGGTTCCGCCGTAAGCCCCGCCTTAACAACCGCCTCCTCTTCCCATCCTCCTCAGACTCGAACCCGCCAACCGCTATCGTAGACAGACACTTAAACTCCGCCTTGGTAAACACATTCCTAATGTACCCCCCTAGGCCTAGCCGAGGATGTGAAGAACCCGGAATTGCTCTCAACACCGGCCGCCCCATTCTCGGCCTCGCCACCGCTCCCTGCCTGAACTCCTCTGCCTCGAGGCACCACAGTGCCATGATTCTGTTTATCATGAGAGGGGAGAGCAAATGGGTGTGCTCTTTGGCGCGCACGTCCCATTTAGACTCGTATCCTGGGGCCCTAGGTGCAGCGTCACTCAAGAGGCTGGTGCTGGCGAAGCACCTCGGACGCGATGTGGGAGAGATATTCCGGGCTAGAGATCTAGTGGTATGTAATGGTAACCCGTGGGCTTAAGGAAAATGTAGTGTGGACCTCGGGACGGAGGAGGGATTGAACTTGTCGGTTCTCTGCTTGGATAAGGAGTATATGCTCTGATTATTGACGTAGCGATGTTTTCGTGCCCCGCAGCTAGAAAGGTCATTCTTTTGTCGCGCATACTATGCTGCGCGCCCAAGCCTGTGTAATGCCCGATTTTAGAATTTCCGAGAGGATGTCTTTTGATTACTAGCTGAGATAAATCCTTTAGCGGGAACGATTTCCGCGTTCACACGTCTTGTAGTAAGCGCCGCGCGCGCGACGTTGTGAATTTGCTTTAGCGTGAGGGACAGCACTAAACAGGAGGGAAACGTCATAGATAGGATCGCCACGATCTAGGGTGGCCGCTCGTGCCAAAGATTGTAGTTTATGCGCTCCTAACTCGCGGCCAGACTTTCCTTCGCTTTGGGGCTGCAGCTTATGAAGCGCTGGATTCAAAGACAAAGCCGGAAGAGCCAATTACATCCAGAGTGGTCAGCGAGCACACTTCCGCATCTCTACCACCGCCCCCTCCTCCTCCCAGCCCCCCCGGCGCTACTCCGGGAAGCACGCAGTACTTCCCCCACTTCATCCGTCATTTCGGCCTCTTCAAGCCAAATCCCCGGAGCCGGTCCTTCCATATGCGCATGGGAGAATGTGGGCAGAAACAGCTTCCTCCACATCCTGCGCTCCTCACCTCTGCGAACAGCAGCCCCTTCGAGGGAATGTTGCCTCATCTCATTCGTTACTGGCGGCGGCCTGATGAAGCTATAGCCTCCTGTGTGCGGCACTTCCTTTGGTGCCTCTAGCATTGGTGGGAGCACCCGCTCGGTGTCGAAGATCCCCAACTGCCGTGGCGGTCGGCCGTTTGGAATCGTGCGTATCTGGATGACTTGCGGGGCAGACGACCACATCTTTTGGATTATGGTGACGCCGCCTATGGGGAAGATGAGATCGTTAGGCTGTAGGACGTGTCGGGTTAGACAGAAGAGCTCAGGCCAGAGGATGAGACTGTAGAGCAACATAAAAGCTAAGGCTAGGAGCGTTAGCGGCGTAAATTTGGTGATTGCACTGAAATGGGTGCGGCGGGAGAGGAGTATCGCGGATACGGGGCATCCTGATAGGATGTTGGTTGCGGACAAAGTTAGATCCGGAGAGTGGGCCAAACCGGAGGGGGCAACGGTGATCAACGTTAGTGGGCAATAAATAAACATTCCTCCTTCAGCACGCGGATGAGTGGGTATGAAAAAGTGTTTCAATAGATGTGACGCGATGCCGGTGGGATACCTGTGTTGGAAACCGCGAGATGCTACGCGGCATGGTCTCAGGATAGTCGCTTTGTTGTTCGTATAGCTTCTAGGAACACGCTTTGGCTTTCAGGAAATTACCCCGCCTGCAGGAATGTGAGAGAATTTTGGACCGATGCATCGCCGGGAAAGCTGTAAGGGAAGCGTGAAAGAGTCGGACACATGAAGGGTATATGGCCGGCGGGTGTGAATAGCGGGAGTTTGTCCAGTGTTAGTAACGCGAGAACTCGAATAATTGAACCTCACTTTGCACGAGATTCAATTATTCGTGTTCTTACGGTATGAGTACGCGGAAGGGCAGAGGGACAAAGAGGATGGATATGTTTTGTGATCCATGGGAGGAGAGGAGGGCTTTGTTGTGGTCGCGTTTACTCTGTCTCTAGCGTTTGTAGTGAGAGTGTGAACAGTGGTAATTGAATGGAAAGAACTTCCCCGCTGCCGAGTTGTGCGACAGCATTTTCGTTGTGAGAACCCTGGACGTTTCATTTTGCCGTGGGCACCTTCGCTTGGTTGTCCTCGCCGTCGATCCGCGTCCGGGGAACCCCTGGCCAAGGACCCCTCAATATCCTGTCTGGAAAACACTACAGTAAGTTACCGTATCGTACTCCTTCTTAGAGTGTTTTGTCTCTAATCGGTGTGATCCGAGGCCGATGGGCGATAGTGTGCTGTATGTGCCGGGAGGATAGAACCTTCCCTCCACCCAAAGCTCTCGCAAATTTCGAGCATTCTGATTATCCCTTCGTCTGTATTTGTTGCTTTTTAGTTGCCTATCATATTCCGAGATTAGGAATAGTTCAAGTGCCGTAACGGCGGAGATGTTTTCTACTCGTCAGGTCACAGCAAGAGCTCGTTGACCATACTACCTTTGGTAAAGATTTGAGGCTAACCTATGCCATTAACCAGGCCAAAAAGCTGCAAAATCTGGACACAGATTAGGGGATCGGCAGCCGAATAAGAAACTTGAAAGACAATTCCTGTTTAGAGTATCCCTCCGAAAGTCTCCGATCGCCCCCACCCCATCATCATTTCATTGGTGGGTTCAAAACCAAATGGTGGGAATTTTGACTCTAACCACAAAAACGACAACTCCCCTGGGCGACTTTATGTGAAATCAACAATTATGGACCAGTTCTACTGTAACTTGTGTTTAATTGTACGAGAGGGAATTTCCTATCTCTGATTGGGGGGGGGGGGGGGGAACTGTCCCTAATTCAGAAATATTGGATGAGGCTGGCCGCGACTGGAGGTTTTGGTTGTCCTGCGCCATCCCACTGTGTTAGACGCAGCTCGTAGAAAGGTGCTGTGCATATTTGTTTTGCTTTGTCACAACCGAGGGCTGAGTTTGCGGTGTTTTCCCCTCCATAGTAGACAAGGGGAATTCCAACATCCAAGCACAATACGGGTGCGTCTTCTAACCGGCCTTCATATCCAGTTACATCCGGTGCATCGGAAGACAATCTGATTAAATTCGTTGTAATACAAAAACATTTAATAACCAGATGTCTTTCCATTTCATGATTAAATTGTCATCGGAATATTGAAATATATATATTCTGCCACATGTAATATCAACTATTCCATAATACCCAACTGTGCATTACTGTCGCTTCTTGCCTTTATTGCTCCCTTTTGCTTTACCCTTCTTGGACTGCAAATCGCTCTTTGGTGCTTGGTTGGTACCTCTCAACCGATCTCTCAGCTTCTCAATTATTATACCCTGCTCCAAGTCGGGCTTTGGTAACCGCTGTTTTTGGGGCCTGCCTGCTAGTACCCAGCTGAAAAAGTTGAGCCTTTTTTCTCCGCTTTGTCTATAAAGGATTGCTGCCTTGACAAGGATCAGGAGAAAAATGATGAATGCTAGTAGAGGGATAGCGACCGCAAAGTAAAGCGCCAGGCTTGATTTTTGTAGCTGGGTAATATTCATTCCAAAAATTGTCTGCGCTCGTTAGATAATTGAGCTGCAGGCCAGATAGAAAGGGTAAGTACAGCTACAAATGACAAAGGAAGAAAGACAAGAGTCATCCATGTTAATCGACCAATACTTTGGCCTTGGTCAACTGCGGCCCTGCTTTCTTGAATTGCTATTGTATTGAAGACCTAATTATACCCAATTTCAGTACTAGGTAGGATCGATCATCTGTCCTCTGAGTATTCTTTGTACTAACCAGGGTCTGAATTTCATCACATTGCTTCCTCATCCTCTCAAAGTCAATTAATTTCTCACCCAGATCATCCTCAATGTCTCCAAATAATAATCTAGCATCCTTTGGCCAGAACTTGGCATCATCTACTTCCTCACTGCAAAGCCTGGTAATCATAGCTTTTTGCAGATTAAGTATTGAAAGGTGTGTGTCTAATACGGACTTTTGTAGATAGAGATCTCTTGTAGTCTCAATCATTGGCGAGACTAAAGCTTCTGCCTCCTATATCCGAAACATAAATTATGACAAATCTTAACACAATCTGGAGGAAGCTGACTTACCAATGCCCGGACCTTCTTCTGATTGAGCTCGAGCACCAGCCTCCACCCGAGGGCCTTCGTGAAGTACCTGTGCAAAAAGTGAAAAATATCCTCACTGTCCTCTGGATCGATATCCTCTGGGATCTGTGAACATGCCTCATTATTGATCTTATCCGGGTTACAGAATTGATCCATTCGCCATTGAGTCTGATTTTTGTGAGGAATATGTTTAGACCGCTTCGGCTGGGTATAGAATATTGCCGTCTTTGTCGCAAGATCTCTGCGAATCCATATAGCAGCTCGGCATATATCGTAGCCCCGATCACTTAAGTACCAGTGTTAGCAAGCCCATATAGGAAACAAGAGTGGAGAGACTTGCGTTTCTTTGCTCTCCGAGTCAAATGGATCCCACTTCCATGATAATACATGGTGCCGTCTATGGTTCTCAAGCTCTGGGAATATTTGTATATGGTAGTTTCGTTCAGTACCTAGTGGCCCATCTCGAAGAAAGTCAAAACATAACGAGAAGACTATCATACAAGGGTCAGCCATGCCAGAGACGCAACCTAATAAGTGTCAATTATACCATCCGCTGATGGGGGATGGAGCTGTGCTGAGAAGCCATCTACAAGGATCATGTCGTAGAGGCACTGTATTTTGATATCGTAATGTACCAGCAGGGCTTTGAGAATTTCTTGAGTCAAACCAGCAAGGGAGCTGCGACCGGAATTAGCTCTATAATATGATGACTCCTACAGCATTACTTTACATTAATGTGAAATCATTATCTTGCGAAGCCTGCTTACTGCCCTGGATAGATCAGTTAGAAATCGATGACCGATAATAACTAGATTCTCCAGGTAACCCATACCAAATCTGACAACCATTTCCAAAATGCAACTCCGTCTGAACCTCTAAAGTGCGGATCTAGTCTATTGTCAATATTTGCCGGCTGGAGATGCTTTTCATCTAAGGGTTACCTTGCTTCCGCTCTGGTGAATGCCACGCCTCGGCAATAACCTCACAGCGATAGCCTGAGTTTGCATTTAACCAGATCTCCCGATCTTGGTCCATCTTTCCAAGAAGGCCAAATAAACCCGTAGGAAATACTTGAGGCCGTTTGTTGATAAACCAGTCCCCCACCGCCTCTGCGTCTGTATACCAATCAGCGGCGACTAACATTGGATTCCACTTTCCTGATTTTTCTCGCTACTCACACTGGAACTTTTCCAATTCATTTGATTCATTCTCCGAATCAACACAAGGACCAGTTGTTTCATCCTGTGATTCTCGCCCTAAAGCATTTCTCCTCTTCATCTTGTGTTTCCGCCTACGGTATGTTGTTTTGGCCCCTGGGACGGTGTGTGACCTTGATCCCACTTTAGCGGCAGGATACCGTGTGCGGGTTTCCCCCAATCCGGAGGTCCTGAGATAATAATTCACGGAAGGGAGCCTGCTTTTATTCATGGATTCGGTGGTGAGAATTTGCTTGCTTAGATGAAAAGTGGGCAGGTTAAAGTATCTACACTTTTCTTTTAGCCGTTCATCCAGTTCACTCAGAAAGCAAATTGTGAAGTACGTATTAAATTCTTTCCACACAAGGCCTACTGTGGTGCTGAGTGCTTGGAAGCAAAGAATAATCTTCCCGAGTCTTATTGGGCCATATCAGTACTGCGATTTTAAGAGTAATTGAGCCGAATGGAGGGAGATAACAGATAGGGACTACTACTTACTTTACTGAAAGAGGTAGGAAAACGATGGAAGGCAGGTATGGAAGAGATGGTACGAAGAGTGGATGGAAGATGAAAGGTAGGTGGAAGTGAATAGGATCTTGTTCAGTGAGGAGGGTGTGAGGAGGATGTTGGAGTTTGCGGGGAAGGATGAAGTACCGTAAAAACTCGAATAGAAGAAAAATGTGCTAGGACGTTGGAGTTGCCTCTCCTAGTAAGGCGCCTTGTATATTCCTTTTTGTTTTGTCTCAACTGGGGGCTGAGTTTGCGGTGTTTTCCCCTCGCGTAGCTCAGAAGGGAAATCCCAACGTCCTAGCACATTTTTCTTCTATTCGAGTATTTACGGTATGGTTTGTGTGGACCAAAACCTGCACGAAGCTGAAAAAAGAAGTGTTATGATGCCATTTGTCTAAGGTGAGGACCTGGCTAAATGCAACATGAAACGCTCAACCATGTGAGGAATAAGCACCATTTGAGTACAGTATTTTTTGGTGATACAAGTGGGACGCAAAAAGTGAGTGGGCAAGAGCGATTTCACAGCAAAAATCGCAGATTTCAGACAAAGATATTACCCCAGAGAAAATTCCAAACTCTGCATAGAACCACGAAAAGCGATAGGGGCATCATTTGCTATATACAAATTTTTGTTCAATTTCCAACTTGTCAAGAGTGGTATGGTTCGTGCCGTTCAAAACGTGCACTACACTTTGGGTTCTTTTGAATTGATTATATCATATTCTCACTACTACCTATGGACCTGAAAACACCACTAGGTAATAGATCTTGTCAAGGCTAATAATGTAGTGGTTTTTTGAAAATTATTGAATTTTTCAGGAAAGTGGTATAATCATTTAAAATCTTGTATTTTTGGTGGAGAAAGGCAAATTGGGTTATGCATAACCACACAATTGTTGCCATGCCTATCCTATTTTTGTGTTAGTAATCAAAGTTTTGTGCCAAGTGTTTTTTGTAATCAGTAAATACTATAATAGTATAAAATATGAAATCTTCTCAATCTCAATATTATACTGTTATTGCAAGGTCTTGGCATATAACTTCACTCAGCCACGTAACACTTTCTTTTCAGCCTTGTGCACGTTTTGAACGGCACGAACCCTATCTAGTTGAACTTTGAAATTCCGCCAAGACACAGTTTTCCTACCAAAAACAATTGTCTTAGTGTGATTTTGAGGAAAGTTTTGTTCTTTATTGCAACTACACTTCGGATAATTTAAATCCATTCAGGGTTACAGTGTAAGTCAAGTAGTCTACATATTTTCTGAGCATTCTATGAACTTACCCTATTTTTAATTCAAGTATTAGTGGTGGAATAAGCGTGTGAAATTGGCCATTTTTGGTGTAAAATCAGTCTTGCCCACTGAGTGTTTGTCATCCATGCCCTATCCAGTTTTCGCCAAGAGAGTGCATCACTTAAGGTTGAAAGGTGAATGGAGTCTGAAATAAGAACCTTCATGCTACCAGTTTACAGGGTAACCTAGGATGGATTTCAGGTGTCTACAACAGTGAGGCTGAGGGTCATACAATCCCTACTCGGCAAGGGTTGAGATGGTAATCAAACGCGCACCACACAGTTAATATTGGATTGCAAGACACCTAAAACCAGCATGAGATTACCATGTTATGTGGGTGTATCGAAGGAGCTGATTTCTGGTTCCATGTACCGTTTAACTTTAAGTGACGCACTCTCTTGGCGAAAAACCTGATAATACCAAAAAGTACGATACTGTATTAAACACTTTCGGTAGATCCCCATTTTTCAGTTCGAATTCGAGTTCAAAAAATGATAGACACGTCTAAAGACATTTCCAAAATGGCCAAGTAATGGTATTCCATAAATATATTAGTACAGTATGGAGAACAAGATAATCGCTAGTATGGTATCTACTTTATTGAAGCGGAGAAGTACGGGAAAACAAATGTCACCTTTAAAGAACCCGCGAGTAAAAAACAAAACCTTACAAGTAGTGTTTGTTACGGGGCGGGGCAGGGCGGGTTTTCACTTGCCAGACCCCGCTCTTACACGGGGCCAGGAGGGGTATGTTTCGGGTAATCTCCGCACTGCCCCCGTCCGGGGCCCACCCGCACTCATTCCCTGGATGGGGCCCAGTTTGTTACCACCTATTTGTAACCGGAACCCGTCTGGGGTATGTGTGGGGTGGGGGCCTCAGCGGGGACAGGAGCAGGGAATACCAAAAAAGGCACCCCGCCCCAGGCCGTTGAGTGGGGCGGGGCAGGGAAAAGGGCCAGGGGCCCGCATTTTTCGGGGCCCCATCCGCCCCGTAACGAAGTCTACTTACAAGTTACGATAAATCACAATTCACTAAGCTATGTCGCAAAACCCACACCACAAACCACATCAAACAGAAAATTCCTGGCTCAAAGAAAGTCCAAGCCAGCAGGTTGTCCAACTTGCAAAGTACAGGTCCAATTTCCTCCTTCAAACAGATGATGCTGGTTGCAGTTGTCCACTCATCCTTGGGAGGTCTTGGGTTGCGAGACGGGGGAGAAGAAAGTGAAGCATCACAGAAGACAAAACCTAACTTATATAGCAGCCCCTGTCGGTCCAGCCTAGGCAACAGTCGCCCATGCAAAACCGCGCAATATTGTAGAGCAAGGATTGTAACTAACAATCTATTTAGCGTAAGTTAATCAGACATAAGCTAGAAAACAGCAAGTTAAGAAAGTCGATTTTAAAACATAACTGGTGCACCCCCATTTTCTGTAAATGTCGACTTGGCTTTTAACTATTCAACTAAAGCCAATACCATGAAAGTAACTATCAACTACGTTAGTGTCCTGTGCACACCGATTACCCTCCAATCGACCTGAAATCTCAATCCTCCTACCCCTCCTCCTGTAACATGTGTACATGTTCCGGTAACAGTATACAGCAGCGGGCCGTGCAGGATCTCCTATATTTAGTTGATTTATTTTGGGTTTATTTGATTTGATTTCAGCTCCGCCACTAGCTCTGAGTCAGATAGGCTATGCTATCATATTGCTATGTTTAGTTTGGTTTGCTGGAAGTTTATATTCAGGATTTCGGGTATGGAAAAGTTATGTAACACTGGTGAAAGCTGAGCTTTGTTTGGTTCTTTCTTTTGTCTTGCAGGATTACAAGATTCTGGTATGCACTCAGCTACTGGTAATGATCGTGATTGCAGCAAGGCAATCGCGGTTGTGTTTGGTATTTAAACCAGTCTCCTGGCTAGCAGGAGACACTAGAATTCGACAGACCTTCAGTCTAAGAATACACTTGGTTGAACGGCGATCCCTGAGCCCCTATTTGTCCTTCCACTATTATCCTTCTAGCTACCAGTCCCTTGAAGCCTCACTTAGTACTAGCATTAGCAGGTCTATCGCTGGTGGTATTGTATTTTCGTTAGACAGGAATAAACCTGTTAGATTTCTTCGCCTGAGCAGGTGAAACCCTTTGTTCTCAGGATTGGGAACAGCTTGGTAGGATTGATCACCATTCCAGTATCTTGATAACTAGTGAGAAGCAGGAGCGGCAGGGAAAGGAACTCCCGGCTCAGGTGCTACATTCACAATAGAGGAACGTAGGAGCAGAAGGGTTACCAGGTCTGTCAGGTTCTACAATCCTGCTTCAGCATAACACACAGATGAAACCCCAGACAGAACCTACAACCTAAGAACCGACCACTGGGCCTATACCAGGCCGACTACCAACCCCTGCAAGAAGCACTCACTATTTCCCAGGAGATCTGGATACAGATCCAGACAAAGACTGCGACCTCACAGCTGAGGAACTCATACAAAGAGAAACCCGGGAGCTTGAGGAACGAGCAGCAGCAACAGCAGCAGCCCAGCAAACTTCGGAAACTAAATGGCGGCCAGAACGCCCCTCTGCCAGGAGGGGGCGAGCACCCCGCATTCTAGGAGTCTTTGGAAGTCAGACACCAACTAGAGCGCCCTTAAGGGAGCAATCACTACCTGGCACATTCATACCAGATACACCAGAAAGACCCTCAAGACCCAGGATCAGCAGACAGCCCCCTGAACAATCAGATTCACAACCTCTGGCTCCAGACGGGTGTACCGGCACCAGGGCAGACCCAGGCCCGGCCAGGTTGCCCCCTCTCAAACTCTGCAAATCGCCAATATTTAGCTGTGAAGGAGAAGACCTGAAACCAGACATACTCAAGGGATGGCTTTGAACCATGAAGAAGTACCTGGTGAGATCAGGACCGAACGACGACTCCCCTGGAATGGCTGACTACTATGGCGCTTACACAGAAGACAAGGCCAATAACGCATATCGTACGCGAGACAGAGAAGTAGAGGACCTCAGCCTCGTATAGTGAACACAACACCTTCAGCACTTCGAAGCCTCTACAAACACTGATAATACATACCACAAGTAGCAGAATGTCTGCCAGACTGCATGAGAACAGCTAGCCCCCTCACAAGGATAGCTGGAGAGCTAGCAGACCTCAAAGGATGTAACGCCCCTATAGATATGTAGCTACAGTGGACTAGGCTCAAGCCCATATGGTATACCAAGAGGTAACCAGAGTGAGGATAGACCAGTATACTTGGTATACTAGCAGTAGACATGAGTTGGTACAAGTGTCGACAAAGGGACTTGGTGATTTAGGGTTAGACAGGGTAACCGAGGTAGGCCAAAGGTACCCTGTCAGGGAGTGTAGCCTTCGGAGCGCATGTTCGCCTAAAGCTAAGGAAACATAGTAAACATTGCATCGGTCTCCGGGGCCACATTATATGTGGTCGCGTGACTCCCAAAGGGAATAAAGGCATAACAGGGTGAAGTTACCCTACCTTGGAAATATGATTACCCTACCTTGGAGACCCAATTACCCTACTGAGGTGCCCCAGTTACCCTACCTTCACTGACAAAGTCGTCTGCGGACTTAAGGGGAAGTTATTCCACTATAGTGGGGCTCTTAGATGTTCATAGAGCCGCTTCGTGGGGCACGAAACGGGCTACTGACAGAGCAGGAGTGGTCTGAACCTTCTATAACCTTCAGGGGATATTTCTAACACCCTCCTGCGGGCCCAGCATTGGTACGGCGCGACAGCAGTGTACGGCTGTGTAGTTGTGAGCTTCCTAGTAAAGTCAGATGGATAGGAAAGCTTCCACAACACTGAATGAGTTGTGGCCATCCAACGGACCAGAAGCTGTTCGCAGGATATAAAAGGGGTGTGTGGGTGACCGCCTCCTGGGGCGCCACATGGATAATACCTGGGAACCACCTACGGGCATACTTTAACCTCCGGGTAGTTGCATGGTTAACAGTACAGGGATTGTGTAACAGGTTTATTCCTGACTAACGAAAATACAATAGGACCGGCACTAGAACTGCTAGCGCTGGTGCTCAGGAAGGCTTCAAGAGGCCGGTAGCTAGAAGGATAATAGTTTGAAGGACAAATTGGACTCAGGGATTGCCGTTCAACCACTAGCAAGTGTATTCTTAGACTAAAGGTCTGTCGAAGTCTACTGTCTCCTGCTAGCCAGGTGACTGGTTTAAATACAAAACCCAAGAGCGATATCCTTCCTGCAATCAAAATCATTACCAGTAGCTGTGCATATACCAGAATCCTGTACTCCTGCAAGACCAAGGCAAGAAACATAGCTCAGCCTCCACCAGTGCGACATGACAATTGCATACCCGGAATCCTAAATATAAACTTCCTGCAAAGCAAACTAAACATAACAATACAATAGCATAGCCTATCTGACTCAGAGACAGTGGTGGAGCTGAAATCAAATCAAATAAACCAAATATAAATCAACTAAACATAGGAGATCCTGCACTGCCCGCTCCTGTGTACTATTACCGGAATATGTACACCTGTTACATTCCCTTATTCTAAACAATCAACAACCATTCCAGAGTCTTCGCTATCCTCAGCACTCTCGTCGGTGTACCATAGGAGGCTGTCGTCATCTGTGGGGAAATAGTCCTGCTAAGAGCTGCTAGAATCATATTCCTCATCGTCATAGAGTTCCCTAAAGTTGTCTGGGCAATTGTTTGCGGTACATGGTGTGGAGGAAACTTCTATGGGTTCCCAGGAAGCTTTAAAGTAGTGGGAGGTGATCTGGGGCGTCGGTTCTGCGGTGTGGTTAGCGTCCCAGTATTCCTGCATGAGTTCCAGGGAGTGTTCGAGGTTCTCGATAGGTTCCCAGGAGTGGTCAGCTCGCTTATAGCCTTTCCCGTGGACTAGGAATTTGTGCTTGTTGTTCTGGTAGCGGTAATCGAGTATCTGCTCTGCTTTCTATTTTTCTGCATTGTCGATCAGGATGGGTGCTGGCTTATCCATTCTACGGGACTTGAATCTATTGGGATCGTTCTCTCAGTATTCCTTAAGGGAGGACACGTGGAAGTAGGGTTTCTGGCGGGCCATTCTGGCTGGGAGGTGTAGTTTGTAGTTGTCTGTGTCATGTAGATGTTCTAGGACCTGAAATGGTCTGAATCAGCGTGGTTCTAGCTTCTTGGATCGTCCAGGGGAGAAAGTATAAGGGCGGCCTCTAACAAGAACTCTGCTGCCATTCTTGAAGGGTTCCGTTAGGCGTTTGTGGCATTTGTGAGCCTAGACAGTCTGGCGGAAGATAGCATGCTTTCTGGCCATTTCTACCTCCATTCTCGTTGCTTCATGGGCGTTTAAGATACTGTCCACAGCTGGTACCTTGCTGGCGGATCTCTGGACAGGGTTGAATATCTTCCAGGGGCATCCATAGAGGGCATGGTATGGCGAGATGCCTAGGGATTCATAAGGGGCACCGTTCATGGCTGCTGCAATAGCTGGGAGGGCGCCCGACTAGTTGTTCTGTCTGGAGTTAACGAAGTTCCTCATTAGCTGTTTAAGGGTGCGAATCCTTCGCTCAACCTGGCCATTCGTTTGGTGGTGGTATTGGGTCGCCATGCAGACCTGGATACCAAGAGATTTCATCATTGGTGACTAAAACTTAGAGGTAAAACAAGAGTCCTGGTCAAGGAGAATGCTAAGAGGGAGACCATGAACATTGAAAATAGTACTGTTGAGTTTCTTAAAGATGTTCTCAGAAGTGGCCGCGTTCTTGAGGGGGATGAGATGCATGTAGGAGGTGAAGCGGTCCATAATGACGATGATAGACGTATAGCTATCAGATTTGTTAAAGGGGCCGGCGAAGTCTATGCCTAGGGATTGGTAGACTTCGTCGGAGTCAGGGAGGGTAAGGGATTGTCCATAGAGTAGGGTGGTGGGCTCGTTGTTAATCTGGCACTTATCACATGACCGACAGTATAGGACAAAGTCCTGGCGCATCTGTGGCCACCAGAAGAAGCAAGCCGCATAGGAGTAGCATTTGTAAGCAGAGAAATGTCCGAGGCTTTCATGGACAGTTCTGAGGATGAAAGCCCGTAGGGATACCCCCTTCTCAAGAGGTCCTACAGGTATATAAAGGTTATCATACCCATTGGTGTTCTGGGCAAGTAGAAGGCCATCGCGGATGGAATAGTGTAATTTATTATCGATTTCCTTGACCCTAGTGTAGAGGGGGTCGGTCTTAAGAGCTTCTCTAACTTGCTGGGTGAGGATACCCATAAGGTGGGAGTGTAGGGTGCTTAGGAATTGGTTGGCATTGGTTGCCTCATCGGAGTCATAGCCTGCTTGGCTGTAAAGGGGACTAAAGGCCGGCGAGGCCATGGGCCGTGTGGCTAGGATGGTGTCATTCATACGGCAGGGTGGGAGGTTTCCTGCGAGGTATGGGATATCGGGAAGCGAGGCCTGGCCTTCCTCAAGAGCTGTATTCGATATTGAAGTTCTATCCTGCTCTGTTCTCTTTGTCTTCTTACTCTGCTTCTGGACCTTAGGGTCCTTTGCCCAGTAGCCTGCACCTTCTTCTTCATTCTTATGTATTTTACACCCATCGTCAGTGCATGACATTCAGCTTATTTCTGAGTGTCGTCGTTCCCTTTCACTAGAGATTGGAAGAGTTCTATTATCACCCCAAGAGTTTCCAATCGATATTCTGCTATCATTGCTGGCTGCGCTTGATGTAGCTGGCGACGAAGCAGTGGCCTTACAGTTCTGGGAGCGAGTCACAGCATTACTGGTAATCTAGTCCATAATGTATTCAGGGCGGCAACGACTGATAGAGTCACTGCTGGTAAGGGTGGGAGAGGTTCGGGCTTCGCCTGAGTGGTACATGGCGTCGTCTGATTCAATGCTAAAATCGTTAGAGGAGGCGTAGCTTGGATTGATCTTTAGGGGCTGTGTGGGGTCAGGCAGCTCAAGGCTCTCATAATCGATAGTGGGGTCCCTGAAACTTGTATCTAGCGGCCCTGGAGTTCCCTCATGGATTCTCGATAGGTAGTCTGCTAGGAAATTCATCGCTCCTGGCTGGTATTCTATTTTAAAATCAAAGCAGCTGATATGTGTTAGCCATCCGAGTCTCTGCTGTCGTCCATTGAGATTCTTTTGTGTCAGGAGTTTAGTGAGGCTTTCGTGGTCTGTAACCACTGTAAATTGCCTGTGCAGCAAATGGGGAGCGAATGCCTCCATAGCCTTAATGATTGCGAGCATTTCCTGTTGGTGTGTGGGGTAGTTGCTTTGTGATAGTGTCAACTTCCTGCTGTGGAATGCTGCAGGTCTGGCTGCATCTCTGGTTGGTCTATGGCCGATCCAAGCCCCCGTACTTGTAGGGAATCCATCGGTAAAAAGCCATATCATATCTGGCTTATTATAGTCACTCGGTCTAAGGACTTTGTGCTTATCTGCAGCTCACTTGACCGCTTCGAAGGCAGCTTCCTTCAGATCTGTCCACAGCTATTCAGCGTTCCCACTCAGCTCTGTGAGCGGGACTGTGATAGTGGCAATGTGGGGAATAAACTGCAAGATATAATTAACAATTCCATGAAATCGCAGCTGTTCTTTCTGGCTTTCTGGTCTTGTCCAGTCAATTATGGTCCGGATCTTTTCTGGTGAAGGGTGGTGGATGCCATCATTGTCTATCATATGGCCTAGGATATCGAGTTTAGTGGCAAAGAAAACACCTTTCTTTGGGTTGGCATGATTGCCGGCGTTCTGCAGCTTACTGCAGGTGTTCGTAACGTCCTTAACATGCTCTTCAAAGGTGTTACTGAAGACAAAAATATCGTCAATGTAGACACATATGTTGTTGCCTGAATCAGCATGGAATAGGTCCTCCATAGTCCTCACAAAGGTTCCGTGAGCATTCATGTCTCCCTGCATCATGACCTGGCTAGTAAAGCCGCCAAAGGGTGTCTTGATAGTCTTGTACTTCACATCATCTGGATGCACTCTTAGCGTTCGTTACGGGGCCCCGTGTCTGACAAATGGGGCGCCAAGACTAGGTTATTAACTGCAGATTAAAAAAAGAATGGTCCAAATCGGACCAAAACTGAGTGAGATAGTGTTCTTTGAAGTTGTCTAACTTCAAAGAGCTCTATCTCTGTCAGTTCTGGTCCGATTTGGATGATCTTTTCGGCCAGTTAATCCCAATAACCTAGGTTATTTTGTCCCGCTCCTCGGAAACGGGGCCCTGTAACGAAGCCTAGGCACTCTGGTCTGGAAGTAGGCGTCACTGAGATCTATCTTGCTGCGGAATCGTCCTCTGGCTACCGCATTTAATATAGTGTTTTGTTCTGGGATTTGTGTATGATCGGCCTGGGTGTTATCATTCCTGAAGCGAAGGTCTAGGAAGGGGCGGATTCTGCCATCGCCTTTTGGTTCCACAAACATGCTGGCTCCTCCGGGCACACTGGTCCTATGGAGGATACTACCAGCGTTCATCTGCTTGTTGATGCATGCCTTGTATTTGGTCATCAAGGCTTGTGGCGCTTTGAAGGTGGGTGTCTTTAAAAGCTTCTTCAGGTCTATAAGAGTTATCCTGTGTATTATCTTGCATACTGGGGGCAGTTCCTCAGTTACTTCTTTGACAAATACCTTAGGGAACATCGCCAGGAAGTCTGGTACTTCCTGTGGCTTCGTCATGGCTGATCTAGACTCTCTAGATTTTCCGTCACAGGTAACTCTAACATTGTACTTGGAGAAGTAGATGCTGTTCTTTTGGCAATGGATTACCGCTCCTAGCTTTATGAGATCGTCGATACTGATGAGGATATCGTAGTCTGATACTGGGGTGACCAGGATAGGCACCTTGTCGACTCTCATCCTGCCTAGCTGAATCATAACCTCAACAGAGAAGTTGCTACTTCATCACGATCCTTTAACTGCCATTTTTAGACTGACGGGATTCTTCCTAGCTGTGTAGGGGATGTTGTGTGTTGTAACGAATTTGTTGGATATCAGGGTACCGCCAATGGTTCCTGTATCTGCGAGGGCTCTAGCGGGCTTGCCATTGATCTTGATAGTGAATTCGAGTGCCTGGAATGGCCTGTCCTTAGGTGTGCCTAGTGTAGTCTTGTAGGTTCTGATAGAGCAGCTACCATCTAGCTCCTCTATGCTATCTGTATTAGGCTCATATTCACCTTCACTGCTGTCTGCACTTTCCTCAGAGAGGCGAACATGGTTGGTCTTAACTGGTTTCTTTGGACATTCATTCGCTATGTGTCCACTTTCGCCACAGTAGAAACAGGCTTCATCTGCCTTGCGGCAGTCTATCTCAGCCTTACTTGGCTTGTTGGACTTGGTATAGGTCCACTTCTTGGCCGGGGCCTTTCCTTTGCCTGTATTCCTAGGCCTTGATGTGGTAGAGGGCTTGCGGTAGGTATTCTCCTTCTTTTGTGTATGGGGTTTGCTGCTAGAAGATTGGCTTCTATCGCTGCCTTTGTAGCCGCCAGTTTTGTACATAGTAGCATCATAGCGTTCTGCCACAGCTACCATTTGGTCACAGGTATCTTCTGGTCTGAGCTGGGGCTGAAGATTGCGGCTTAGTCTAGAGTCCATAGCGTCGAGAAATCACTGCTTCTGTGCATAGTCGGAGATGGATCCAGCCGGAAGGGATCCTTTGAGGTCCGCTAGCTCTCCAGCTATCTTCGTTATGCGTGCTGGCTGTCCACCTGCTGTCTGGCGGATAATCTGCCATTTGTGGTAGGTGTTATCAGTCTTTGTAGGGCCTTTGAACAGCTGCTGCCAGTGAAAGCGGTGTGTGAGCTGAGGTAGGGTGAGGTTCTCTTCCTCTCTATCTAGTGTCTGGAATGCGTTGTTTGCTTTCCCTTCTGTGTAAAAGCCATAGTAGTGCGCCACTCCTGGGGAGTCATCGTTCAGTCCTGATCTCGCTAGGTACTTCTTGACTGTTCTAAGCCATCGCTGGAGTTTGTCTGGTTTGAGGTCTTCTCCTTCACCGCTAAACGTAGGCGGGTTAGGGACCTTAGAAGGGGGCAACCTGGCCGGACCTGGGTTGGCCATGGTGCCTGTTGGTGGGTCTGGGGCGGGAGGTGGTGGATCTGGTCATTCAGGGTGCTCTCTGGGGCTCCTGGATCTTGAGGGTTTTTCTGGTGTATCTGAGATGAATATACCGGGTAGTGGTTGCTCTCTATGCTCTCGGGAGGGCGCTCTGGTTGGTGTTTCACTTCTAAAGACTCCTATAATGCTGGGTGCTCGCCACCTGCTTGTAGTGGGACGTTCTGGTGGGTATTGAGTTTCCGAAGTTTGCTGGGCTGCTGCTCTTGCTGCTGCTTTTTCCTCAAGCCGCTGAGCCTCTGTTTGAATGAGTTCCTCAGCTGTGAGATTGTGGTGTTCGTCTGAATCTGTATCTAGATCTTCTGGGAGGAGGTGAATTGTTCTTGATGGTGTATCTGCTGAGCCTGGCGTGGGCCCAGGGGTTGGTTCCTGTGTGGTTGGTTCTGGAGTATTGTCTGTGGGTTCTGGTGACGGACGATTGTAGGCCCTACCAGACCTGGTAACGCTTCTGCTCCTGCGTTCTGCTAGTGTGAATGTAGCACCTGAGCTGGGAGTTCCCTTCCCTGCCGCTCCTGCTTCTAACTAGTTATCAAGATACTGGGAGGGTGATCAATTCTACCAGGGTGTTCCCAATCGTGAGAACAAAGGGTTTTCACCTGCTGTAGACAAAAGAATGTAACAGGTTTATTCCTGTCTAACGAAATACTATAGGACCGGCGGTAAACCTGCTAGCGCTGGTGCTAAGGGAGGCTTCAAGGGACTGGTAGCCAGAGAGATACTAGTTTGAAGGACAAATTGGACTCCGAGATTTCTGTTCAATCAAGTGTATTCTTAGACTGAAGGTCTGTCGATTTCTGCTGTCTCCTGCTAGCCAGGAGACTAGTTTAAATACAAAACCCAAGAGCGATATCCTTCCTGCAATCACAATCATTACCAGTAGCTGCGCACATACCGGAATCCTGTACTCCGGCAAGACCAAGGCAAGAAACATAGCTCAGCCTCCACCAGTGTTACATGACCATTCCATACCCGGAATCCTAAATATAAACTTCCTGCAAAACAAACCATACATAGTAATATAATAGCATAGCCTATCTGACTCAGAGATAGTGGCGGAGCTGAAATCAAATCAAATAAACCAAATATAAATCAACTAAACATAGGAGATCCTGCACTGCCCGCACCTGTGTACCGTTACCAGAACATGTACAAATGTTACAGCGTGAAACTGGAGCTGCAGGATTAATGATTTCTACTTCCATCTATTTTCTTTTATTCTTATCTCGTAGTTCTTTTCCTGACCCCTCACGCCGGTTCAGCCTTCCTTACTCTCCTTAATATGGTTCCCCTTACCTTGCCTTACCTGTACTCCCACTTCTTTATTTATCCACTACAATATCTCACGTTTGGTTTCATCCTTAGCCCGTATTCTTTCTCCCATATGATATGTCCGGGGGCTGTTTTCCTTGGGTTAGATTCTTACATAGCACGCTACCTCTTTTCTTATTCCCTTCGCACTCTGAATTTCACGAGACTGACCCTCCTTTGGAGTTTAACTTCTTTTGTTATCATACCCGGCGCGTAAACAGATTCCGCTCTTTTCTTTTATGTCATGATTGAGTGTGTGACATTACTCTTTGCAGTAAAATGTAATATGATAGCAGTTTAGGAGTTAGAAACAATCTCACATAACGATAAGCTTGAGCACAGATTGAGATTGTCTATTTAGTACTTTGCTTCTCGTTTCTTCAGCAAAGTTCATACACCCAAAGACATACGCCCAAAACCACGTACCCAAAGTGATACGCCCAAACACATGCGCTCTGAAGCCATATACTGAAAGCATACCCCGAAAGCGTACGCCCTAAACATACGCCCAAAACACATGCCCAAAGCATCCGCACAAAACATACTCTCAAAGTATACGCACAAAGCATACGCCCACAGCATACGCCCAAAACACACCCTGAAAGCATACGCCCAAAACACACACACAAAGCATTTGCCCAAAGCATAGGCTCAAAAGACAGCTTCAAAGCATACCCCCAAAGCTTACACCCAAAATACCCCCCCAAAGCAGTTGATATACAGACGCTCTCAATTATAATTTGGGTTCAAATATGTGAGGGAATAGCCACGGATATTGCTCTACAGAAGTTAAGCTCCGCAGTTTTCAGGATAGGCTTCTCTCTCAGAATCACAAGCAGAATCCACAACAGTACAATGAACAAGACCCATGACAACTCTGCTACTTGTACTTCCACTACGCATCATTTCCCTTGAATGCACAGTTGCACAGATATAAATTCCTGCTCCTAGCGCATCAAGGATCCCCTTGTACTCTGTATCGTCACTGTCCAAGAACCCCAACACGATCTCCTTCCGCTGTAGCTCCACATTTTCAGACTTCTCTTCATGTACCTTGGTTCCCAACCAATACATCTGGCCTAAGACGGGGGTGTGCATCTCAGCCTTTGGATAATCCATCACGTTTACCACATTATAGTGTAGGCTACGTTCCTGGCATTGATATTGAATATTTGACTTGCAGAAAAAGCGTATGACTTTATAACCCCAGGAAAGCGCGTAGAGATAAGGATGTGAAAACAAGGTTGGTTCCAGGTCGCCGTAGTTGTCTAGAGAGCTCGGGGGAAATCCCCTCGCTTGAAAGAAGCTATGGTCGACTGGAGCATTGACAATTGCGCAAAGCCAAGGAAGTGGAACGATACTGGGCTTGGTATTACCTGGTGCAGTCGATGCAATCACAATACTTTTCCTGATCATGCTCATGATACTAATGAAGGATGGATATGTAGATGTGTAGAAAGATCATGCTTTTATAGTAAGACCAAAAGGTTTTAATGTAGGGAAAAACTATAAAATCATTTTATCAAGACCAGCTACTTATACATTAAGTCAACTCGAGCAAGGCTTGATAGAATATACTTAAAGAGCGTATAAATTATGGAAATTCAGAAGTCAGAATGAAGTTATTGTTAACTATCTGAGTCTGGAACTAAGCCCCACGTTATTTTGCCTTTTACCACTCGCCTGCCTGAGTCACACTGCCGAAATATTTCTGAGATCGAGACCGACCCATAATCTCATACCCTAACTCAAGCGCCTGTATGATAGCGCGGGATTCCCTTGTTCTATGTTCCAACATTGCAGGACTCCGTCCACCTCATGCCAATTTGACTGCCTTCCCTCCACCATTTGCCCACTCGAATCCACATATCTCTAATTGGTACCGTTGTCCTATCCATAGTGACCGGCTATTGGCCCAAGGTTTGTCTATCATTCACTATCTGCTTTCATAGTTCTAGTTGGCTGCACACTTGCTGCAGGTGGGATCCAGTAACAACTTACAGAACAAAAAGTCCGCCTTCATTCTGCTGAAGCAAATGGGAAAAAGGTCGCTTATTTCATCAGGGCCAAATGTCCCAGTATAAAACGCATCCATTGGAGCTTCCACAATTGGGGCCGTGGTCATCGCCTTAGGTGTAAATAAAGGAAAGGCGGCAAAGGTAGACGACAGTAGCAACAAGATGGTTATCGTATGATATTCTTGTGAGTACCTAAGTGGAGGATAATTATATAGGGTAATTACCAACCTATATATAAGGGTTATAATCAAGAATCACCTTTAATCACTTGGACAGGCACTGAGTCCCTTCGTCACTGCATGGTATTCAAGTATTACATCCTCACCTTGGGTTTGCTTTCAATAGTTGCGACAGCTTCAAGAGACCCCATACTTGCAGGTTTGATTCAAGATTTGGTTCCCATGTAGGAGCGAAGGCGCTGTATGAGAGTGTTCAATTGGAACTAGTCAACTCGCGTAAATGATCAAATTTTGTTACCTCAGACTATGATTGAACAGGGTATATCAACCCCTACTGGATTTGGACTAAGGCTATGCCCAAAGCACAGCTGTGAATACCAATTCATGTAGCTGCTACCGATCCTAATCCGAGAGTGCGGCTATTTTCAAAAAGTAATTTACATGCAACCATACACCACCATACGCACAAAATTCATACGCACAAAAATTCATACGCACAATGGTTCCTACATATGCATGTTCGTATACTCAATTGATAGACTCAAAAATTATGTGAGCAATGAAATGGATCACAGAATGGAAGCCAGCTTGGGTACCTACCTTAGCTAGGCCAACTTATAACCTTTATTCATATGCCTACCACAGCTCTACTTTTATATAAATATCATTCGAGATCCAAGTAGATCTGTTACCGTAGCCAGATAGCTAGAACCATCTCAACTTAATGTCTTCCCAACGAGAATCTTCCATGATGGGCAGCCAACGGGGGCTCTACACTTCTGGGGCAAGAAGCTATGCCTCTGTTTTACGGTTCCACGAAAGCTCTGCACGCCAATACTCCCCTTCTTTATCCCAATTCTCGGTAGAATCCAGCCCATATGGGAGCGAAGGCCCTGTAACACCAACCTCAAGACTCGGACCACTGACTGTTGTGGCCCGCGCACCTCTTTCAAGTTCCACAACACTCTTGCACTCCGATTCAGTAGCGCTGCCTCCTGGAAACCAAGATCATGGTCGGAATCTGCTTCATCAGCTAGCCTTGAACTTGTCAACACGCGACACAGTTACATTTGAGATAATTGGAAACTTTTATCTCTATACGGAGGAATATCATAAGAGTTGGATGGAGTGGTGTCAAGGCACACAGGGGTATATAGCCTATACTGCAAAATATAATTACAAGAAACTGATAAGGTAGAACTCGGATCTTAGAGGCACAGAGGGGTGGAAATACTTTCAACAAGGTGCCGACCATTTAGGTAGTGCTAGTGGCACGCGGCGAGTAATGTGCATTATGTGCAGAAAGGTTCTAGCTCACTCAAGTAGCACAGGGAGTAGCTTGATGCATGACCATAACAGGTCCTCTGCTTGTCTGAAATCCAGAAAGATTAACAGATATGATGGGCGTGCTGGAAGCCCGCTTGGTATAGACATTCCTACACTATTGCAAAAAGGGACTAAAACTGGAAATAGGTGTAGGATTATCGATCTGGCCACACCAGCAGGCTTCAATCAGCATGATTTCGAAGAATACTTTCTAAAAGTGTTTTTAGCAATGAATCTCGCCTTTAATGGCTCAAACAACCTTGCGTTTCGTTGTGTCTTCAAGTACATTCTTCCGGAAGTCGAAATCCCCTGCCCAATGACCTTAACACGGCATTTTAAACGGCTAGGAAAGTCTACGGTGGATGATATTCGAAGATGTCTACCGGCTGCAGGAATGGTTTCCCTGGCTGCCGATACATGGACTTCACCGAACAAACTTGTTTTTTTAGCAATTGGGGCTTATTGGATCTCAGATAGCTGGCAGATGGAGGAGGCCCTGATTTGGTTCGAGGAAATCAGGGGTTCTCATACGGGGCTAATATGGCAGGGATAATTAATGACGTCCTAGCCAGATACGGGATTCAGGATAGAATTCTGGATTTCACCACCAATAGTGCCCGCAATAACTGAACTCTCACCGAAGCCTTAAACAATGCTTAGAGTTTACTATCAGTTGAATGATGTCAAATGGAAAATCATATTCCATGTATGGCCCATATTGTTCAGGTTATCCTTGGTGCATTTATGAGTTCGATCAAGGTAAAATCGCCGGATGGTCATATGCCGTCTGGCTTTAAGGCGGTCTATATCGAAAAGTTTATGAGATTGGATAATTGCTTTCACAAAACAGTCGAAAAGGTAATGTGTCTAAGATCACATACCTTAGCGCCTATATTACAAATGCATACACAGAGATTCATACGCACAGATTCATACGCACAGGTTCATACACACAGATTCATACCCACAGATTCATACGCACAAGGGTATATGCACAAATTGATTGTTCCAAATTGAACGCCCGCCAATGTGAAAGTAGAACCAAGTGTTTTCCCCCTTGTAGCCACCTAAGATACATTTAGTCAGAGATAAGACTAATAATGGTTTATAGTATCGGAAAATGAGTATTGCAGTTGGTGCTTTACCTCAACGGAGTCAACACTTCATCGAGTGACTGAATAACCTGGTTAAGATTCCTATAAACACAACTTTATGATGTCAAAACATGGTCGAACTCAACCCTAAATATGTTGGAGGGATCTGTACGGCTACGGGAATTCATCAAGGACTGGTTACAAACGTATGCCGAGTTTACGCCTCTCTGGTCAACCCCGCAAGAGTGGAGGCAGATTGAATACATCATGGAGGTACTTCAACCAATATGATTTTGGACTTTGTGGATGTCAAAAACATGTGGTGTCAGCATTCATCGAGTGTTTCAAGTCTATTAAGATATCTTTGATCCTTTGGAAATGCAAATTTCCAAGTTAGAACGGAAGCAGATGCAATTGAAAGTTGATATTCGTGAGGGCCTAGTGAGAGCTAAATTGAGGGCAGCCTCTTACTATGATAAAACCGAAAGTCCAAGAGGTTTTCTGTTCGGTATTGGAACATGCCTAAATCTCTATTGCAAACTCAACCTTTTTCGAGAATGGGATCTTGATGCCAGTGGGGAGACTGAGTATGAGAAGTCATATAAAAAGCAGTTCATAGAGTATTATGATCTGTACTATGCACCAATAAATAATCAGGTACCTGACATGTCAATTCCAAGGAGTGGTCTGAACAGTCGATCCAAACACCTTTACCCCTCGAGACACAGAGCAGTTATCCTGAGTGAGGCACTAGCGTACCTCAAAACCGATTCTGGCATTGAGCCGCCCGAGGGTGACACTGAGGTTACGGATCCCACACGTGAGGCCTTCCCTGGTGGGATTTTTTACGAGCCAAATATACTGGAGTAGTGGAAGGTTCATGCGGGAAGATTCACCAATTTAGGCCGGATGGCTAGGGATATTCTCGCTGTTCAAGGCGGTAGTGTTGGAGTAGAGCCGGTGTTTAGAATGGCAAGAGATGTGATTCCCTATCGGTGCTCATGACTCAAAAGCAGTACAATTCGATCTTCAATGCTGGGGAAATCCTCCGAGAACAAAGAATTACGAAGAGAGCTAGCACGTCCCGATAGTGAACGGGAGGGAGAAAAGCTCGAAGAAATGGCTGCTGCGGAGGATTATCGTTATTGAGCTGAAGAGAAGGAACAAAGTATAGCGAACAATAATGGCTGTATCTTCGATGACGACGAATCACACCAGCAGGAGACCGAATGGTCTTTCGTTGATCAGGATAGCTGGTGAGTATTTGGAAGAGAGCCAAAGGCTATACTACCTGAGTGTGAACTGGTTGAATCTCAATATGCACGGCCTTGACCACCTCGAAACCAAAGTGTAGATCACTTGGGAGGCTCCGAAAAATCAGATTCTGAAGAAACAATCTGGGATAGTAAAGTCAACATGTATGTTGCATCCTACACTGATGAGGAGGAACGATCACAAGAGGATGAGGCGGAGATTCCTGGTGAAGAACTGAGCGATCTTGAAAGTATCAACCAACAGGGTGACGAAAGTTCCGGCTGCATAGAAGGCTTAAGGGGCCACCTCGAGGAGGATTGTTCTGAGAAGGAGGGACTATCGGGAACCACTGATTCACTACCGGTTATACGTGTAACCCGCGGAAGAGACCAGACAGGAACTAATACCACGATTCGAGTTCCACCCAGGAAGTGTGCCGGAACAGGTGGGAAAGACAAGAAAAGATCCCGTTTCCACTATGTTGATTTCATGTAAAATAATTATAAACTCATAGAATTTGACTAAGTAATTGAGAAGGCATTTTTACTATCCCTTAAGTTATTCTAGTGGCCAAGACATGCCGAGAAGGTGTTAAGTCAACAATGTATACTGTAGTGAATAACAAGCCGCCATGGATTGATTGAAAAATGCCCAATGTAAGCGGGAGAGTGTATGTGGGATCAGGGGGACGGAGTCCATTTTCTGACCCTCGTCTGCCTGATCACACGTGCACACCCCCAAGTAAATGTAAGAGTTAGTAGAAGGATTCTATGTTTCAGAGGCGGAAATTCCAGAAGTCTGAATACATTCTCCCTTTATTCGAGTTCTTACAATATGCTACAGGAACAGGAGCCTTGCCATGAAAATTATAAGCATAGAAAAATCATACGCACACAAATCATACACACCAAAAAATCATATGCACACAAATACACTCAGAAAAAATCATCCGCCCAGAAAGATCATACGCACACAAATCATACGTACACAAAATCATATGCGCAGAAAAATCATAGGCCCAAAATAATACACTGGAAATGGTGTCATAGATATTACGCACTAGTGTAAAGGCTAGTTGCATTGGCTCTAGTTACTGGAGTTTGTCAGTTCATAGCGTGATTTGTCTTCCCCAATATTGTTTCTGTTTCTCCTTTTCTCCCATAGACACTAAAACCATTCGCCCCGCCGCCCTCTGAATCTATGTGGTGCGCCCTCTTGAACCCAAGTTCCTCCTTGCCCGAGTTGCTCCCCAGCCAAGTCTCTCCTTACCCGCCATACACTGGAGCCCATTTGGATACCTTTATCGTGACTCTATACCAACCGCACTTCATTCTATCCTGATTTGAGCGGGAGGGAAGCCTGCTTTGAGCGAGTTTGTGTGGCTACGGAAGACTACGAGAGGGCTATCAAAAGTGAAGAAGAGGGATGCGGAGAAGCGCAAGCGGCAGCGCGAACGAAGAAAAGCTGCCAATCACCTCCACAACTCTCAACACGAGAGTGAAAATATTGCAAATTCTACCATCGATGCCAAAGGTGTGTTATTCTCTGCAATTTAACCGATCTCTCTGCATTGGCTGGAAATTCGAAATTGTTGTATTCAGCTTTCAACTGGGTCGCATGGCTATATTCAGGGCATATACTAATCTCCTCGTTGCTTGTATTAGATTCGGGGGAATCATGTCTATGGCTGGATATGGATAAGGTTTATTCAATGAAAAGGAATAATTCCCACTTGTTGAAAACCCCCAATCATCCACGCATCAGATACCACCAATGTGGCGATTTTGACATTCAGGACTCAATCCTTTCGCGACCTAAATGGCAGCCGGATAGCAACTTGAAGGAGCGTTTCGTGGAGGAAAATGAACCCCAATTAGAGCGGATCATTGGTGGCATTGTTATAATAAAGGACAAGTAAGTAATTCATCCTTTGGGCTAAGACTAGGCTTATATACTAAACTATCTTTAGGCAAGGCGTCCAATGTGTAATCAAAGCTGGGAATAGCAAGGCATGTTGGCTATTACCGCAAGTTGAACCGGAGGTACACAAATATGTTGCGTCACGGAATATAGCGGCAGAACATACACGACATGGTGCAAGCGGTATGCGCAAGCGCTATAGGCAAAGCGAGATGGAAGGCGCTCAAACCACTCATAACGCTGCGAGTGATAGTATGAAGGATGCTACACCCCTGAGTTTAGTGTTCGTTACGGGGCCTCCGGAGCCCCGAAACAGGCGGGCCCCCGCCTCAATTCCCCGCCCCGCCCCGGTCAATGGCCTGGGGCGGGGCTTTTCTTTTTTCAACCCCTGCCCCTGCCCCCGTCCAGGCCCCCGCCCTGTTCAATGCCCCGAACAGCCCCCCGTCAATGAATTTTCTCCGCCCAGGGCCCCGCTTTTTCGTATATTCCCCTCTCGAACATTGCTCTTTTGATACATGATTGAGTCATTGTGTGAGCATATACAAGTCCCTGGGATGAATGGACAGAACACCGCGGTGGTTACGGGAGCTGAAAGCCCTTTGCCAAGGAGCCCCCTGGTGTTCGGTCCATTCATGCCAGGGACGTGTACCAAAAACCACATACCTCAAAGTATATACGGGCATTTATTTGCCTGGAATGATTCATACAATATGAACCAGAATAATTCACAACACCGATTGGACGTCCGAGTTGCCTAGTCTAGTAACGTATATTGTCTCAGCAGGCCATACGCCTAATTCATAAGCCCAATTCATACACTCTATTCACAGGTTCAAATCATATGC
>Ga0307517_10001296_pt1 | contig 41972 bp, 53 predicted proteins | sample 23_EM_MG_FD_194515 | JGI IMG/M metagenome (GOLD analysis project Ga0307517, IMG submission 194515) | Populus trichocarpa ectomycorrhiza microbial communities from riparian zone in the Pacific Northwest, United States - 23_EM | ecosystem: Host-associated > Plants > Roots > Unclassified | place...
CCAACTTTTGACATCTGCAAACTATGAATGTCAGCCTTACAAAGATATGACAGAAGGGAGTACCTTTCATTTAAGAGACTCAAAGGGTATTTCGATCCTGGAGGAAATAATGGGGGTGGTTCTGCAGGTGCTGCGCTTGAGGTTCCTGGCTGTAATGGCTGTTTATCTGATTTGGAGGAATTTCCACCATTGCCTGACTTGACAATGCCTTTCCTAGGAGGCATCCACCCGTTGGTTGTTAATGTTAGCCTTTAGGTATCGATCCAGGGAAATATTTCTTCGATTACATAAGAAGCTTAATCCAACTCGGGCCGATCTATGTATGTACCGCCTTACGCACCTTTTTGGCACCTTTTGTACTTCAACCCACTGGAAACACAAGACTTACTTGACAGGATGATACCTTTTTTTTGGAAGTTTTGCGGTTGTCTTCCTGAGCGAGCACAAACAGAAAAGCTTGAGGAACATTTAACGAACTTACAGATACTCAACTCTTGGATCTGTTACCTTGATTCTAGCATTAACTCATGTCTCTCCAGCTCCTCTAGGGTCCACATTACTCGATCCTCTTGCCGCCGGATATGCTGCGCTGCCATTCCGATCCTCTCCACCGTGTCTCATCTCAGCCCTTCGAAACGACGTCATCTAACCCATCAAGTATATAAACCGTCGTGTTTTCGGTCTTGTTATTTCTAAAACTCTCGAACTTCGCACATACTACACAGCGCAGAAACCTAAAGCCATCAATTCTACAATGAGCGACTGGGACAGTTCTAAACGATCCGGCTACCGGGGCAGTGGTGGCGACGATTGTATGTCACCATCCCCTTCTGCTTTGAGCTAAACCATTTTATGTTCTCCCCTCCCTATCTCTAGCTGGCTACGACAATTCTCAGTCTGATCCGTCGCAGTCCGGCGACAACCAAGGCGGCTTTGGAAGCAGGCAAGGCCAACGTGGAGGAAGCGACCAGGGGTACGGTGGAGGCAATCAGGGACACGGAGGTGGAGACGACCAGGGGTACGGTGGGGGGAACCGATACGGAGGTGGAGGCGACCAGTACGGTGGGGGCAAACAGGGATATGGAGGAGGCAATCAAGGTCAAGGTGGCTACGGTGGTAATCAAGGTTACGATTGTGAGTGACACCCAACTCAATTTCCTCTCCTCTTTCTGACTGCTTTGCCTGTTCTTTTTTTCAGCAGGAGGAAACCAATCCTCTGGATATGGAACTCAGCAAGGCACCGGCGGCTTCCAAAGCGGTGGCGGAAACACTGGGTATGGGGGTAGCGGCTCTGGAGGAGGACTTGATTCTGACGATCAAGGATGTGAGCTGGGCGCTCCCTGATTTATTCCTTTGAGCCTCTCAAACCTATTTTCATTGCAGATGGAGGATCCAACCAAAGTGGAGGTGGTGGATGTAAGCATTTCCTTATTCCTTTATGGGGGCTCCGTGTTGATTCGTATTATTAGACGGGAGTCAACAGAGTCAAGGTGGTCAAGGCTCTGGAGGAAGCCAAGGCAGTACGCGTTCGTTTTTTTTCTCGAGACGTGACCTTACATTGAATTTATCGTTTCCTTAGCCGGTGAAAAGCCAGGTTTGTTAGGGAAAGCCAAGCATCTTTACCAGGAACACCAGGGCGTCAAGGGTGGTAGCAGTGGAAATCAGCAAGGTGGTGGAGGCGGCTACGACCAGTCCCAAGGCGGAGGAGATAATTTGTTTTGAAGTATGCAGAATAACAAGGACATGCCGATGCCTGGTAGTTTCAACATTTCTTCTGACACACTGTATTTGTACGAAGGTAATAAATGCGACCTTGTAGTTTTATTTGCGAGGTATTGTTACTAAACAATTCACGTGTGATATTTTTAGATCCATTTTCGGGTACTCCTTATTCTTCGCAATACCATGTTTACAGGACTGGTACGCTGTTTACATTCGTAACGGTGGTACCGGAATGCTTTCACTGATGTCCAGTCAAGATTGAACACCTCGGAACCGTCACCTCCATCATAACTGATCTTGGAGGTTGCACCCTCATCATCGGAAACTCTGCGCCGATTCTTGGAGATTGTCACATCGGCGACTCGATCGCAGTGAATGGGGCGTGTCTGACGGTTACAGAATTCGATGTAAACGATCAAAGTGGATGGTTTAAGGTGTGGCTAGCGAACGAGACTCTGGATAGGACAGATCTCGGTGTGTAGATACTCTCGTTCGATACTCAGTATAGCGCTGATGTATTTGTAGGTGAGAGAAAGGTCGGAGATCAGCTCAACCTTGAGCGTGCGATGGGTGCACATGTGAGATTCGGAGGACATTTCGTCCAGGTGCCATTCCCGTGATTTCTGTCTACAAGTGACAATAAATTGATAACATTGCGCGTTTTTGGTAGGCGCATGTAGACGGAACCGCTACGGTAATCGAACGGGCACCAGATGGTGACTCTCTTCGACTGACCTTCCAGTTTCCTTCACCCACTCCCGAGCGACCCTCCCTCCTCCCGTATCTCATTCCCAAAGGCTATGTGACGATTGATGGCGCCTCGCTCACATTGACAGGGGTCAACGATGAGCAACGGTCATTCAGCGTGATGTTGATCAAGCACACACAAGAAATGATTACATTAAGCAAGAAGGAAATCGGTTCCAAGGTGAACATTGAAGTAGACATGGTTGGGAAATATGTGCAGAAGAGCGTAGTCGCGGCTTTGGGAGGGAGTGGTGATGAAGGCCTGAAGAGTTTGATTGAGAAAGTCGTGGAGGATGTTCTGGCAAGAAAAGGCCTGTAGTGTAATAGTATTAGCGCGGCAATGCCCGTTTACATCTTATCTTGGCCATGTCGTCAAATTGACATTTATTGCCTCCTTCATTGAAACCTCCAAGCTGGCCTCATATTCTGGAGAATGGACTCGGGCCCTTCCTTGAAGCCCAAGGTATTCTTGCCATTGTCACCAACGACCAGGAGACTGACTAGTATGACAGGTCACCGCGAAACTCAACCATGACAAGACAAATTCACGAGTTCACATAACGAAGATACCTTCACGACCCGCGTCGCCTACAAAACCCTATGTATCCTCAAGTCTTTACGACTCAACCACCAACCCCCGGCCCAAGGCAAAGGTTAATAGTAGCGCCACTACCACCCGAAAGCCAGGGCTGAGTAGTACCGTGTCGGTCTCGGGTACGCTCTCACCACTCGTGTTACAAATTTTATTGTGATACCGATGTTTGAACAGGTAGTACGACTACTACTCCTAGACCAGGATCACCCACAAAGTTGTCTCCGCGTGTCCGAAATGGCGTTGTCTCCCCCACAACTGCACCTAAAGCTCAATCTACAGTTGGGGTGGCTCGCATCCGCTCTCCGCCGCCAGCAGGTCTTTCTGCTCCTGTAACACCCGAAATACGCAACCGGTCGTTTACAACAACGGCGTCAGGGAGTGCACCCTTGCGTTCCGGGCACCCTGAAGACTCCAGGACCCGTACAGGCAGCGTGTCTCTCCACCATGCTGCCTCTTTTTCATCATTTGATCCTCCTCCTCTACCTGTAGTGTCTGGCTCAGGTTCCATTTCTGCATCAGCTTCGCCAAGATTAATGCCTTCCAAGTCTGTTGTGGGCCTCTCAGATCAACGCAGCCAGACCAGTTCACCCACCCTGCGCATACGCTCCAAAGTGAGCAACCTAGCCAAAGCCGCTGCGGAGAGTCCGCAACCTCCGTCTCTCCCAGCTGTTCCTCCTTTATACCCGTCGTCGCGTCCCAACAACCCACGTACACGCGCCCCATCACATTCCGGCCCATTCTCCCAGCAACAACAACCCATCAGCCCACCACCCCAGGTTTACCCCATCACCGCTGCTGTCCCCTCCGCCAATCCTCATAGATATGCAGTTTCACGACCCCCACCCCCACGTACCAGTCCACCCGCCGCGCATCATATTTTCCAGTCATTTAGCAATCATGATCGAACAAGTCCGACGGCTTCACCCAACCTCTCGACGCGTTCTCCCAAACTCCGACCAACCAGCCTGATTAATGGTTCTGCAAAGGTTGACCCCACATCCATACCCCTGCCGCCACATTCACCACCTACATCTACCGTTTCATTCTCGTCGCGGTCGTCCGCGAGCGTGTCGTACCTAGGGAAAGGCGAACCGTTTACTCGTTCAGAGTCTACATCCACAGACGATGGTAGTCGACCGAGCCCTTCGGTGGCACAAGTTTCGGAGCTGAGAACGACACTCAATAATCTCATGGAATATACCTCTGGCCTATCTGCGGAGGACGACGATGGGGACAGTGGTCATGATCGGGAAACGGATGGAGAATTGGGAGGCGCGGAGGAACGGAAGGTGAAGGCGGCGGCCAAGTCAAACCGGAAGGTAAGCTGCTAATTCGTTGTCACAGTCAATCCAACCTACCTGAATCTTTTACCTTACCTAGATTGCTGACCTCGAAATCACTAACCGTTCTCTGCTCGCGATCAACGCGATGCTCGAAGCCACGAAACACCGACAAGCCAAGGAGATCCATGAACTACGGCGCAAGTTACGCGAATCGCGGTTAATCTTGCCTCCTCGCGCGTATCGCGCCGTCAAGTCATCATTAGGACCTGGTGAAAGTCATGACGACGAAGAGGACGTGGATGACGAAGACCTCGACGCGTCGGACGTGGAAGCCGGGGACGAAATCTATAAGCGCATCAAAATTATCCTCGATAACCTGCTCAAATCCGGCCAGGCGGCCCTCGAGAAACAGGTCAAAGATTTTCCAGAAGGGGGCAAAGGTGGCGCGAAAGTGCTATCGCCAGAGGAACTGAAAGATTATCATGGGGACCAGGATCTCGCGGGGGAGGGTACCCATGAACAGCGACTAGAGCTCGGACAACACCACGGGCAAGACCGGCACGATGACGATATACCATCTGAGCCTGACACGTCCTTCGACAGTGTCGGCAACGATACTCTAAATTACATTTCGGAAGACGAAGTAGAAGCAATGACGATTCCAGCGGGGTCGCCACCTTCAAGTCCACCACCGCCACCCATACTCATTACACAGCATAATCTATTTACCTGAGACTGGTTCAAGTTGTACCTTCGCCAATCAGTTGTAATCATGCGAAGACCCCTCTGCTGATATTTACTTGATGTAAGAATTCAAGCCAAGGAATCAGAACTCATCTCAAGGACCGACCCTCCCTATTCCAGAGCTAAGATGAGCACTTTCTGTCAAATGAGTCAAATGGGAGCTGGCCCGAAAGCATCGACGAGATTTTTACACAGCCATTATTTTATGTAGAACACAAGGAAACGGATATAGATCAACTTGAATACATCTATCAGGACGAACTTGATAGAAGGGACACAATAATAAGTATCCAAAGTGGTAATTCAATGTCTAAAAATGGGGTATCTCATGACACGTGATAGCATCGTAGTCTTCTAGCAACAAGGATTCAGTGTAGCGCACATTTTTTTAACAGTTTGAGTAATCTCAGGTCCTGGGAGTCTATTCGTTTGTCCGGTGTGCACATCAAATTAAATGTAATACCATTCTTGCCCATGAATTCTCTTTATTTCAGCCTCCACTACCCATTCTTTGAGCACGTTTTGCCAGCTAAAAGGATGGGTTTCAGTACACAACGTTATCGAAAAGAGGAAATCCTTACTGCGGCGGCAAGGTCCACTTGACCAGGCGCAGTTGCGGGTTTTGACACTGGTCCTCGCCCAGTGGGTGCTGTAGGAGTTGGTCTAGGAGCAGCCGGAATCGGAGGCTTTGCTCCAACCTTCGGGGCACCAGGTTTGGCACCCACAGCAGGTGGTTTAGGTTTCGAAGCGATGGGCGGAGGAGGCTTGGAAGCCAATGCACTTGATGGTCGCGAACTGGCTGGGGAATTATCGGAGTTTGACGTAGCCTTCATCTTCCATGGCGCTGCTGTTCCATTTCCAGCCGCCATACCAGGAAACACGGATACTGGTTTGGCAGAAGAGTCAGCAGTTATCGATACCGGCGTGACCTTAGGAGCTGGAGCTTTTCTTGGAGGAGGTGGAGGTGCTGGAGGTGCGGCTGCTTGAGGTGGCACAAGTTCGAGATAGTTGTTTGGAGCCCATCCTTCAACGCCGTTCTTCTTTACCAGCCACCACCCGTTGTCGTCCTTCTCTACCAGCTCAACGACATCATCTTTCTTAAGCGACATCTCTCCTTCCTGTCCTTCAAATGCAAATTTGGCCTTATAAAGCGGGACTTCAGGTTGTCTCGGCGGTGGCGGAGGGGGTGGAGGAGCCACAACGCGGGGAGGAGCTGGAGGCGGTCGCGATTTTGCAGCAGATGATGACACAGGGGTTGAATTATGAACAGAGGTGTGAGATGGTGTAGGTTTGGATGTCGCTTGACCCGGAAGAGGCTGCGCGGCAGGTCTGGGCCGTGAACTTGACTGGGGTTTCTTCTGCAAAAAGGAAAGGTCGGTAACGTTGACTTGTATAATACCAATAACGTACACCAGGTCCACCAGCCCTCAATAATTTACCCTGTGTGATTGGTCTCACAACACCAGGTTTCCTCTTTGCAGGAGGCCGCGAAACGCTGTGGGGTGGTTCTCCAGAAGGGACGCTGACAGTATGGCTCTTGTAGACGTCATTCCGGGGCACCGTTTCATCCTTGATGAACTTGATTTGTGCTCGCTTGTCTTTCTTCTTGCTGTAATCCACACTATGGCCGGGTGAGCGACTGAGACGCCATTCATTCTGCGTCAACTTACGTTGGACCAATCAAAACATTGGCGTTGGAATTTGTGGCTTTCACGAGATGTGTGACCAACTCTGTCTTGAAGACGCAACTGATGATAGGATCGCCCTCTTCTGAGCTATTGACATTAATTATCTGTCATCTGGTCAAATTGCGAAGCGCGCGGAGAGGAAACTTGCTTACCATCCAGTCATCCCGTAAATTTGACATTGCTAAACTTTTAATGGTGACAAGGGGGATTTTCCTTTCTAGATGCATTTGGAGTTGTTCGTCGGTAAGCAAGATATGAATTGCTTTAGCGGTCTGATGATTGATCAGCCAGGGAAAAGGGCGGAAAAACAAAACCTACCACAACGATGAAGCGAGGACTGGGTTTACTTGAACGACCAAATTTGGAAACCAATACTTGGATGCGACTGCTGAAAATTACAGTGTCACCTAAAAATAAATCAATATGATACACAGTGGTTTATGCAAACAACTCACGACCGATACCAGCCGCCTGAGCCAGCTCCTCTCCTAAGGCGCTTTTACCGTTAATATCGAGGTAATCGCCCATAAACCGCCTGTAACTGATGAGACTGAATCTCCTCCTTTCTTTCCTGCTTGCCAGTATTTGATGTCCATAGTCGCGGATCTGGGCATAAACAATGCCTTCTTTGTTGTTCTTCCAGAACCTTTGGATACGGCGGGCACATTCGTGTCTATATCGCATGTAATTTCGCCAGGCACGCTGGATGCGGCCAGCCATATTATGCCAGTACCGATCTCGCATAGTCTCCAGTGCAAACAGCTAGAATAGGCGTCATTAAATCGCGAAACAAAGAAACCATGATGTGATAGAAAAGTGGCTTACAGTCTCCGGATTCTTTATGAATGCCTTCGTCGTACCCATCTGCCACTCCTCCTTCGCAATGCCGGTGTCCTTGAGAATTTGCTGACACCCTGATTTAGAGTCTCCAGACCAGGTGTACTCTCCTGCATATGAGGTGTTAGGTGATAATAGATAGAAACGTTCCACCATCTTTTCGAAAGTGTTCCTGTATGCGAAACCAGCACGGCGAACGCGGATATTCTCTTGCAAACCGAGGTATTTGATTTGATGAAGAATAGCTTTGGTATCATACTCTGACGCGCTCCGGTTTTGATTGGGCTTGATGGTACGGATGTAGGATGGCTGAGCTTTCATCAAGTTGTCGACCAATGCGCCGGCAGATTGCTAGGAAGATGATTATGGCCGATCACAAAGAAAGAACAAAACCAAATGCCACACCTTAATCCTGTCACCAGCGGTTGGTGGCCGCTTCTTACTGTTGGGGTCAACGCGATCTGGGAAAAGAGTCTGCAAGAAGGAACTTGCACTGCTGGCCACAAGGTCTAGTAAATCTTTAATCAACGAATCCTTGTTCTTGTCAGTCATCCCAGCGACATTATACATGACATCTCCAGCATAATGGCGAACCAGGAACTGAGAGCCACGGGGTTCGAAGTGAGGGTTGGAGGCAAGGCCAGAGGTGCGTTGCATGAAACTGTTGTCAGCAGCTGCGGGATCAGCATGGGCAGTTGCACAGGCGTCGTTGAGGGCGGCAAATATGCCGGGTGGCCGGCGTTCTTCGATAAGATCACAGACGATCTTGTTATTGAAGTATTTGATAGGGGTCCATTTAATTTGTTCGCGTACGTATTCCTCCTGTTCGGTCTTCAAAGTGAGCTCAATGAAAATTTGCTGCAGTTTTTCGTTGACGTAGTTGATGCAAAGTTGTTCAAATGAGTTGTCCTGGAGATTGCGATTGAGTGATATGTTTCATTTACACAAAACCCACCAACCGACCTCAAAGATTTCGAAGCCAAAAATATCCTATAAATATGTGAATGACATGCGCGCAACCATACTTGAATAGTCTCACCAGGATGCCGATAATTTGAGAATGGGAGGATCGAGTTTTCATCGATACATTGACTCTCGACACGATCCACTCGAATAAATTGTTGTAGATAGCCTTGGAAAGGGCGTCGCGTCCAGATGTAGCTTGAGCAGGATTCAACGGGACATCGTATATTGACCCCCTTCGCCCGCCCCTCGTCGTTTCCACAACCCTCTGCGTAAGAACTTTCTGAACCTGAGCGCCATCAACCTCCATGAGGTAGGCAACGAAGTCGGTAACTCCCGTATCGGCAATGGAAGAGTTTCCATCGTCCATTTCTTCAAATTGCACATTTCCCAGCCATAGGATGATTGCGAGCATCTTGAAAATGTCGAATTGTTCCTCGGCGCTCAGGCCGATTACTTCCATTGCTTTCTGCAAGTGCTGTTGTGAGTCCGTTCCAAATGCAAGAGAGGTGATGCTCACAATCGTATCATGGAAATCTTTGGTATCATCGATATCTGAAACCGAGAGACAATTACTCATACTTGTGTAGGCGTATGCTTCGGGCCCCTGCAGTCCGAATGCCTCTGTGGTGGGTAAGTAACGGTGGAAGGGGTATGGGTTTATATCGTACCTCGATGCTCATCAGAGGCTGCTTTCGTGAACTGATAAAAAATGTGGAAGTTGCGCTCATTCTCGACTTGTCCCACAACCCGCCCCTTTTCCAATAGGTAGTTGGTGATCTGGGCTCCAACGGGTTCCCCACGCTCGTTAAACATGATTTCGAGGTATTTCCCCTGCAAAAATGTGAACTTGACTTCTGCTTGGCAACGTTACAACTTACATGACGACTGGAGTTGTTATTACGTAGAGTTTTCGCACATCCAAAACTCTCTAGCAGAGGATTGGTTGCCAGAACCATGTCCTTGATCTCCTGAATGCTGCTATCTTGGCCACCAGATACTTCTGCAATATACTGCATGATTCTTTTGGCAGCCTCTGTCTTTCCCGCTCCTGATTCCCCAGTGATGATTACGCATTGGTTTTCGTGATAAGCATTCATGTTATAATATGCGCTTTCTGCGATGGCGAAGACATGCGGGGGAACTTCTAGCCTGTTTTTTCCATGGTATCTTTTCAAAATTTCGTCGGTATATATACCAAGATCTGCAAGGTGTTTCCAAAATCAAGGCAGGTGGGTAGATATGCTTGATCTGGCGTACCTCTGAAGGGGTTGACTGAGATTAAGACTGCTCCAATATACGTATAAATCTCCGCATTGGTCCACCGTTTTTGAAGGTTATCGTTGATGCTCTCGTTACTGATCGTGGTCAACAAGGTCATATCGGCCACCCCGACTTGCTTCTTCTTGAAGCCTTCTTTCCAATCGGCCTGTTTGAATGTGAGCTATTCTGCCTTCGTTCGGACAAAGAGTCGCCCATACCTTTGCAACCTTTCCCTGCCCGCCCGCCTTCTTTGCAGCGGGGGTTACCTTCTTTCCCGCCTTTTTGGAGGGTGCCTACAGTAATGGATTGAACTGCCGTATCTTCTGAATGAATATTGATGCACTGTACCATCGTGAGATCTGCTGGGTTCGGTTAACGATGAAGTATCGGACGCGTCCACAAGCCTAGAGAAATGTATAAGGAAAGACGACCGGTCAAGAAAATTAGTGGGGGTATGTATGAAGTTAAAAGCTTCAAGCATTAAAGTCATCGGTTATCAGGGTTCGGGTTCTTCCGCGCAGCACAGCCCCAGTTTTCACCCCAGGTCAGTCTTCCATCAGTGAATGCATTACTATGTTATATTTGTCAATACTCTGACTATTTCCGCAGCCTGCTGAACGATTGCTTTGTCTTTAACCAAACCCTGACCCTTGACAAGCTGGATAAGCGCCATCAGCAAGCCTGACTCTGCCGCCTCTTTCGATATCCTTTCTCGAACCTGGGCATCGGTAATACTCTGTAAAACGTTATGAACGCAGACAATTCCACGATGGACAAGACCAGGACCAGATTCTAGGGACCCCTCGTCCTCTGCCTCTTGCTTTGGAAGAGCAGATGGATCAATGAGCTGGGTCATTACTGAAAGGAAACGGTGTTTGTCAAACTGCAGAGCTATAAGTGCCGCGCATGCCGTGGGGGCGGATGTTATGATGGCCAGGGCACCAGACGATGCCAACCTCGTCGGTAAATCTTCCACGTCGGATAGGGCCAGTAGAATATGGATCTTAGATGCCGAGCTCGAAGAATCGCTTGAATAACGTTCGAAAACCACGTCTGCGCCGGAAATAAGATTACATATGAGCTCCACTGATGCCCTACGAACGAGGGTATGTTCTTCAAGAAGTAAAAGTTCCACTTTGTCCATCAGACCCTCGGCATTCGCGATTCTTGAGGCTACTTCAGAACTCTGAGAAGCGAGGTTGGTCAGGGCCATGATTGCCTCGAATCTTTGCAAAAGGTTTGATGCCGGGTGTTGCAGAAGAATCGAGAATGGACGAATTGCATCGTACATCGCACCAATATTTGGTCCAAATACTTGTACGGGAGAAGACGTGATGGCCAGCTTTGCCAAAGCCTGGACCACTTCGAGGTCTGCGGCAGCAAGGGGGAATTGCTTGGGCTTGCCGTTCGTGGGTTGTGTTGAAAGGACCTTGTTGATGATCGACTGCAAAACCTTTGTGCCTCCAGACTGTAGAACCTTTCCCCGGTTTTCTCTCTCTTCTACGATACACAACAACGATTTCCCGACGTTTAGTCTGACACCTGGCGAATCGGTTGCTCCCAGGGCTGCTGAAAAAACAGGGAGCACCCCAGATGCGACAAGCGAACGAATGCGCGCTATCACATGGTCATCGTCATCTAACGCAGAGTTCCTATCTTCAGCTTCGGGTATTCCTTTGTTGACCTTAGTCATACGCTTCAACTTTTCCATTTGCTTCTGCTCCTCTGTGAGACGTGGGCGGAAGCTCGTGAGATTGGAGATAATCAAGACAACACCAAAGGCCAAAGTAGGATTCAAATTAGAGGCTTTGGCATCGTATTTTTGAACAGGGACGAGGGCAAACAGTCGCTGGAGGAAATTCGGGTTTTTAGAGAGGGATTCTTTGATTCTCGGATCGGCGCTGAGGTATGCGAGTCCTTCCACCGCATCGAAGGAACTAGTGGTTTGCCCTGACAAAATTATGTTCACCATCCTATCCGCCAATTCATCGGTTAGGCCGCTTTGAACTTCAGGTGTCCCATGCTCCGGATTGTCGGATGCAGCACCTTTGGATAATTTGATAAGCGCCACGGAGGCTGCGCCTTGCAGCGTTAGGTCTGAGAACTGTCGAGAATTGAACTCGAGCCACCGAACAATTTGCGGTGTCACTATTGCCCTGCAAATTTTGTGTCCACATGCCTGGCCAAGGAGGTGTGCAATCTCTTGACAGAGGAGGGGCGAAGGCGAAAGATCGGCGGTGTCCATCAGGTTTTCGACGACCCCATCTTGAGAAAAAATAGTGGAAGCCGCATGTGAATCGACCTGAAAGAGCGCTGTGAGGAATGAGATTCCCTTCAAGAGGGCTATCTCGTTGGTTTCTCCCAAGAGTTGCAAAACCGTTGGCTCGAAGGTGTTCACAATAAGTTTGGTCGCGTCATCTGCTGTCCTCCCTTTCTTATCCCGTACTGCTTGACAAAATGCAGAAAGGACAACATAGGCCTTGGATCGAACGGTGGCTGCGTCCGTCGTGCTAGAAACAAATGCAGCAGTCACACACGCGATTTCATCAGGGAGAAGGTTGTGGGTGGATGATACTTGGGTCTTCTTGAGGATCCGGTTCAATTCGTCATCGACATTTCCGCCTATCATGATTCAAGCGATAGCTGACAGCGTAAGCGACCGAGGAGGGCAACTGGTTTGGTGAGAGTCTGAACGTTCCTTGAGGACATACATATTGGATTTGGAAAATGATCGAAAGTGATGTTATTTACGTCCCGGTAGTTCCTCAATCCATACATACAACCTTCACTATGAGTACCTTTAAAATGTCGAAAGTCGAACAGAAATCCAGGGATTCTGGCATACAATCGGGAGACCTTGTCCTTCTGAGACTACCGAAGGGTGATATTAAGAGTGTGAAGGTGGATCAAAATACGTGCGTCTTTTCAACTCTCTACTTCAGATAGCTAAATTCGAGCTTAGGACTGTTACCATTGGGAAATTTGGGTCATTTCATGGAAATGAACTGATCGGCCAACCATACGGGTTGACATATGAGATCGCGGAGAAAAAGCTCAAATATCTACCCCCACAGACACTGGAAGAAATTGGTACGAGAGACCCAAGATCGCCTCGGCCGTTCTGATTGTTCTGTGGCAGAGGACACAGACGCTACAAACGAACTCATAAACGATGGAGAGTTCGTACAACCCTTGACAGTGGACGAGATTCAAACGCTGAAACGCTCTGGTGTGCATGCATCCGTAAGTAATCCGTTTCCCATAAATTTTCACTTCAAGACGTGATAATCAGAATATTATGGCACATAGGATATAATCAAGAAACAGATTGAGCAGCACGCAAACTATTCATTAAAGACGGAATACAGCAAAGACAAGTACAAAAAACGCAAAGAAGCGAAGTGAGTGGTAAACGTAGAGGTTGTACACTCCACTGAGCCAGAGCAGGTACTCAAAAGTATTCACCACCATCGAGCCCACACTATACAACGTCTGTGAATACTGGTTCCTGAAGGATCAAAACCGTCTTCGCGACCTACGAGTGGATTCGCTGTCGCAAATGCTGAACTTGGGCAACATCCGCCAAGGAGGGAAATATTTAGCGGTAGATGACGCTTCTGGAATGCTAATCGCTGGAATTCTCGAGCGCATGGGAGGTTTAACGTTTACACATGCTCTGGGGACACGAATCTCACATTTATTCAGGTCAAGGAAGGCTCCTGACAATATGTCACACCGACTCCCCGCCGGCTTATCCTGTTCTTGGGCAGATGAATTTTCCTTCATCCATCACAAATGTTCTTCTATCACTTAACTGGGCGACTGCAGAAGAAGACTATACTTCTGGTATGTTTTCGCCTTCTCCGGAATATCGGCATCTCATCTGTTGCAGTGCTCCCGCCATCGGACCTACCACAGGATCAAGTTAAATCAGACCGCCAGAAGCACCGTCTGAACAAGAGGAAAGCCATCTCAGACCTGCTTTCGAACACCCGCGAAGAGCTTTTTGCAGGAGAATTTGAAGGGTAAGCTACTTTTAATCCAGCAAATCAAATTTCTTACAAAAGACTGCCGCAGTCTATTAATTTCAAGTGAATATGACCCCTTATCTATCATTGAACGACTATCCCCATATCTTGCGGGCTCGGCCTCTGTCGTTGTTCACAGTCCTTTTTCCCAAGTGAGTAATTTCGCAGGGGGTTAAGGCAACTTGGGTGAACCAAAAGAGCACCAGATTATCGTCGATTTGCAAGCAAAACTACGCAACATTCCTTATTTTCTTTGTCCGACCGTCACAGAAACATGGCTAAGACGGTATCAGGTTTGTATTCCACCTTTGTAATTTCCCCCTCCCCTGATGAATTCGTCAGGTCCTTCCTGGTCGGACACATCCAACGATGGCCATGTCAGGTTCTGGAGGGTTCCTTGTACATGCAACTAAAATGTCAGTTGGTTTCTGTGCCCTCCCATTCACCTTAGCTTAACCACTTCCAGTTATGACGACCCGACAGCAGAAGCTGCCCTGATGCAGCGAAGACAGAAGAATAAGAGACCCAAACCGGAAACTGAAGCAACCACAAATGGCTTCTCAACAGCATTAAAGCCTTCAAGCGAGGAATCCAAAGCGAAATTAGAGGATGTCGAGATGATAAGCGACAACACAAGCTAGTATTATTTCCCGCGACATTATACACATCAATACAAACTACACATTCTAAGTCGTGGAAGGGCATAACATCCTGATTCATAAAAAGTTCGTCTGGCGAATTACTGCACAGAAGGTATATTTCAAGGATTTCCAGTCGCCTCAGGGAAAAGCGCGGAAAACACCTGTTCGTGATTAGAAACGAGGGGTCAGTAATTTGTCGATCTAAAGAATTTCCACATTGACCTCATCGATGATGGTATATGCGATGTGTTGATTCAGTCGCCGGTTTTGCAGCACGGCGAAGATCCTGCGAGCACCCCGTCGGGCATTAGACCGCCCAATCATATTGGCGGCAAGATCTATGGTGAATCAAGAAAGGACTTCATAAGATGGCATTTAAGAACATACCAGGTACAAGAGACGAAAGTTTCCTGTTAGCCTCGTCTCGTGTCCGTATCTTCTCCTCTGCTGTACGTGGTATACCTTGTGGCTTCAGTTTGCCACCAGGCCAAAGATTATCGCGAAGCAGGTTTATGTACGACATGAGTCTCGGCTCACTGAGCAGGCCTTTAACATTTTCTCGAATTTTACTATTGGCCAAATCAGTAAGATGGTTAATTGAGAGCCGGACAGAAGTGCAACGTACCGTTCAATTGTTCCTCCAAGAACTTGCTGTAAAATAATTACAATGGCCTGACGTCTCAACCAGTTGTTCTTCTTGTTAAGCTCAAACACCGCGAGAATCAAGTCGCAAATCGGAGCCGAGAAGGTCGACGTACTCGTTTCTCCCTCCAATGGTTTCAAATCGCCCGGCAACTTCATCAGTGTTGCTTCAGAGGCGGCCTTTCCAGACGCATTCAATGCCTGGGCGACCAGGTCTTCGTCGTTGATACCCGAACCTACAATTCCTGCAAACTCAGCAGCTTGACGGGTAAGCCGCTGAATCATTACATCCAACATCGATGGTCCAAAGAACATGTCATCGATGCTCTCTGCCACGGATCGGTAGACATTTCGCACAAGGTCCGTCCCAGAGAAAGCTGACGTTGTTTTCGGAAGAGATCTTCCATGGGCAGCAGCGATGAAAGGCGAGTCACGGGAGAGGAAGGTCCGAAGTTCTTCGCTCTCACAAACTACAGGGATGGCAATGACGCACTGGAAATAGGTTCAGCAAAAGACTTGAAAAGATAGAACTAGTTAAGAACTACCTGCAAGTATTTTTCCAAAGCAAGCCTTCTGGTGTCCAAAAAGCTACCTGAGAGCGATGCGACAAGTCGTTTACCAGGGAAGTCGAGGTTTTTTACCAATACATATCGCTCCTTCAGCTTATTGTGCATGATATGGAATTCGTTATATCGCCGTGCGACAACCCAACCGGACGCAAAGCTGCCATCTGTCGCCAACTGTTGTACCTTGACGAGATAACGCACAACCGACTTTCCATCCTCCTCCGCAGCTGTCGAATTCACGATGCTGACTCGGGTGCGATCAGATATTAAACGATTGGCAGATTCCTGTTGTTCGTATTGTTGTTTCTGGAACTGAAGTTCGCGGAGCTCTCTGGTCATAGATTGTTTTGACTTAGTCAACAACCTCAGCTCTTGGTTATCACCCGTCAACTCTGCTTTCTTGATCAAAGTTTCAAGCATGGCATCTTGGGCCTCGAGGTTGACGATATTTTCTCCGAGTCTCGCGATTTCGTATGTTAGCTGGAGATCACCTGGTGCTGCCAACTGATATGAACTGGCCTCGTCCGGGGTGCCTTCGCGTTCAGCATCTTCGGTATCATGATCTTCAGCATCGCGTTCTTGAGGAACGTCACCGAAGACCGGCATCGATCGTTTAGGGTGTTCAGAGATTCGGACAGATTTGAAAAGTGGCTCTGAATTCCTCTCACTGAGAGAGGGTCGTTCAGAGTGTTCTTGTTCCAACGCCATGATGTCTGTCAGAGCAGCATGTATAGCTTCCATCCTTTTCTCCTCCGCTCTTTGCATCTCATCTTCAGGATCGTCGAATAGTGGGGCCCGAGAAGGCTCAGAGGAGCTTTCGTCAACGGGAGACATGAGAACTTCAATGTTCGAAGGGGTGTGTCCAGTCAACGACATCTTCGACTTTGTTGAATTCGAACTAATCGTCCGTTGCATGCCGAATACCGGAATTGGATCGCGCCCAGGTTGTGGTGGAAATGAAGGCTTCGATGAGATGGAGGGGGCAACGAGAGATCTCTCCATTTTGGGAGTGTCTGATGGTGAATCCCTCTCCCTGGAAAAAGGATCCGAAGGAATTTTGTCATTCGCAAAACCAACATCGCTGATAGCCCGAAACCACAGCTCTGATCGTTCGAAGTCGTCAAAGTCTTGTTCCATATTCCGTTCCACCTGCCGCTGCGCTAACAGTACACTGCGGCGAACCTTCCTCTGAGCTGCCATAGACGGTTCAGGATCAAACACAAATTCACGAATAGTGTCGACATGCTTTTTGGATATCGAGGACAATGCAGCTTGTGCTTTTCCGTCCAAAAAGTAGAGATCCTTGATCATGGAAATGTCTTCCTTGATGGTAGTGGATGTGGATGAATCTTGAATAATTTCTTCCTCCTCCCCCGAAGTGTCAGAATCAATGGACTCCAGTGGATTCTTGAAGCTCTCCACAGTCAGCCAGAATTGCACGGGCAGCGAGCGATGCCGACGATCCATAAACTCCATGAAGTATGACAATGAATTTGGATTTCTGAGGATGTCTCTCAACGAAACTGACTTCGGACCACCTTCCTGAATGGTTGATTGTCTCTCCTAGGTTAAAAGAGTTAGAACATGATGAAACGGGAGAGTTGGTAACTTGCAGTAGTGTCAACACCACCAAGAATAAGGATCCTTTCCTCAACCTTGCGTTTGGCAGTATAAAGCCTATCAAGAAAGGCAACCACATCCTCTGTCTTCTCGCCATCGATCCAATCTTCCTTCTCATGATTCGCTTATACAAGGTGAATGCTAATTTTATGGTTATTCGAGAAATTGAACATACCAAGCAATATCCTCGTTCTCCTTATTTCCCCTGCGATGTCATTCTTAAGGCGGCGTGCGTCAAGTAATGAAGAGGTGTGGTTGATGCTGCGCAAGAACGACTCGAACTGTCGTGCATTTGTGCGAATTGTGATTCTTTCCGTATACCCAGCGGCAGGGCTCGAGGGGGCCACTCGACTGACCTGACGAGGCAACTGGGATTCCAAAACATTCCGCACTTTAGAGATGAGCTGTCTAACAGTAAATGATAAGAACTCTGTTGAGTGGGATCCCTTTTGACACTCACTGCTGGTGTATAGCAGCTCCGGCCTAGAAGTTTGATATTAGAAAGTAGACACGACATTAAAAGTGATTCTCTAACCCATTGGTCGATCATTTTGTTCCAAAAGTCGGGGTCTGCCACCATTTCCACGACAGGGAAGAAAACGGAACAAGTAACAATTTCCCTGATAACAATACATAAGGCTTTGCTGTTACGTTCCTTCGGGGGTAGGATAAATGGAAGGGCTTTGTCGACTAATTGTCGAAGGTGCATTTCCTCCGTTTGTCGGGTAAATGTGGTGGAGAGATTCTCGATTGCCGGATGTAGCTTGGTGGCTTTGCTAACATATCGGCTGGCCAAAAGAAGATCGAGTTCTTCTGACTGAGTCAATTTCCGTTCGAGTCCAGCACCTCGAAGGGCGACTTCTGATTGGCGGAACTGTTCGATATGCGCTGTGACTTTGGGTAGTATTCGTTTGACCACGAGTGCAGAGAGGTCAATTTCAGCGGCCCTTTGATTAATTTGCTGCAAAGACGAATGTATGATGGAAGAAACTGCGATTGGGAAGGCAGGTGATTCCGAAATATCAGAGTACCAGCTGGAGACAAAGTCGCGAATAGCCATCGTTACGATATCATTCAGGGCATCGGAGACCTCATGAGAGTCCGGATAAAGAGGTGGGAGTGTCTTAGGAGTGTTCTGGGACCATTGTGAACGGGTAAGGACAGCTTGCCATGCTGCTGGCGTAGAGAAGGCGAAAGGACGGGCTGCAGTATGAAGATAGTTGCGCGTCGGTGTCCGATGAATGTCCAAGTACCATCCTGCATATACATTGAGAAGTAGATAAACGATGGAAAGAATAAAGAGAATTAGAGGAGATACGAGAACAAGAGTAAATGGCGAAGAGATAATCCGGGAGATGGCAGGCAAGACCACCGCCAGGATGCCAACGAGCACGACTGTCCGTGTGCTGAACGGGCTGTGCATGGCAGGCAATACGGTAACCAGTTAAACCATCTGAGGAGTATAAGAGCTTTCAGTAACATGGCGGGTATCATAACTCTACTCACCGTATAGAGATGACTGCGCCAATTTCCAATTTCCAAAAGGGGCATGCATGAAGGAAATCCCGACAACCCGATCACGCGACTTTCTTTCCCTCACCCTCAGCCTTCCTCGCTTCATCTTGGAAACAAAAAATCGACTATACCAGAGGACAAGGATCCTGGGTATATGTCTTCCCCTCCGGTTTCGACAACAGAGGGCTTCATTTGCGGTGGTATTGCTGCATGTATCGCTGTGGGTCCTTCAGGACGTCCTCTTCATCTTCAAAACTAACAAGCTAATTTTGACCTTAGGTAACTGTATCAAATCCTGCAGAGGTTGCAAAAACACGTCTACAACTTCAAGGCGAACTAACGAGGGGAGGCGGGAAGAAAGTCTACAACAATGCCCTTGACGTACTTGCTAAGACTTGGAAGAATGAGGGTCTACGTGGAATTCAACGAGGGCTGCCCCCAGCTGTACGTTCTGGCCATTTTCCTGCCCATAGTATTGCTGACCAGCCTTTCAGTACGCTTACCAAGTATGATTTGGTCATTCACAGCTTACACCCACCTAATACGTACCCCAATTGTTCAGATTTTACTCAATGGATCAAGGCTAGGTTTGTATCGCTACCAGAATTTATCGGGCTGTATGAAACCTGCCCACAGGATTTTACGAACCCTTCAGGAGAGGCATCAATAAATTCATTGGACGTCCAACCGACGAGCAAATACCATTCACTTCCGTTCTAGCAGGAGCGTCCAGCGGTGCAGTAGGAGGTACCCTCTCAGTCCTCGCCTCAAATTCATGTTTAACATAGTCTTTAGCTTCCCTTGGGAATCCCCTATTCCTTATCAAAGCAAGAATGCAGGTTAGAAATCCCATAATTGGAAATAGATAGCATCCTTAACGCAAATATCTTAGGCATATTCACCGGCTCTTCCCGTTGGCGCTCAACATCAGTATAAGAATGCTTTTCATGCTTTATCCACTATCTTCCGCGCTGAAGGTGCCAGAGGCTTAATTCGCGGAATGGATGCTGCTATTTTGCGAACGTCAATGGGTTCTTCAGTGAGTTTTTGTGCACCTTCGATGATCGGTCGTTTTGATTGATTCCAACAGGTTCAATTACCGAGTTACAATTTTACGAAAACCCAACTGGTCAAGCACGACATCCTACCAGCCAATAGCACATGGACATTCTTGGCTAGTAGTAGTGTGTCAGGAGCGTGTGTGGTACGTTTTCATGTTTATGCCCCTCTGCTTGACTAACAGACAAATCCTAGTGTCTAGTGATGCAACCTGCCGATACTGTTAGTCAAACGCATTCTTTACGTCGCATTATCTAAAATTTGATTGAAGGCCCTCACTCGGATGTACAATCAACCTACAGTGGCTGGACCCGACGGGAAAAGCAAAGGGGCGCTATATAAAAATCCCATAGATTGCTTGTGGAAGACCTTCAAAATAGAGGGTGTCCGTGGCTGGTATAAAGGTCTTTCCCTTCCCTTCTAGTTCCCAGTGTTGGTGCCTTACACCCAGTTTTCGGGCACAGGTTCCACTGCTCATTTCATGCGCATCGCGCCTCACACGTAAGCTGCTTTGGCATACCCAATTTTATCTGATATGGATCTCTCTGCTTCAGAATCATTACGCTTACGGCGAATGATATCATCGTCAACTTATACACGGCAGCTAGGGATCGTGGCCTACGAAGCGAACAATAGAGGTTATGTTGATAGACTACAGAAGTATCATATTCCCCCTTAATCTGAAGGTTGTACTTATATGAGATGCCTTCCTGGCTATACCTAATTTGACGGAAGGATGGAATGCCAAAGGTATTTCTGGGTTATGATCCACGCCAAACTGATAAACGCACCTTCAGTTTTTCTCCCCGCTTCAAGAGTCCCATATGAAAAGTGCAACATTAGGGCAGACTACCACCATTGGAAAAGTGTAAGTGTTCAAGCAAAGGAGACAGTAATAATGCCGTAATTAAGCGAGCATGGGCCGTTCAAAGAGGCCTAGTAATAATCTGCGACAGAAGGTAGCGGCTGTCTATTTATCGTTCTACAAATATTGGGGTATCTAAGGTGTGTTGCCGAATTCAACCATTGGCAAAGTTTGCCTGGTATAGACCAGTCACCTGCAATCTCCGCTTTCCACGTCCGCTGGATCTTGTCATGACTTGGGCTTCCAGAAGCGTCTGAGGGTTTGTCTTGAATTCACTGATGACGCACCGCGACTTCGCCAGGGCGATAGGCTTCGACGCGATCAGTGGATTTCTCTTACTATGTAGTGAATTCCTTTGTTGGAGCCTCGGGAAGCTGGACACATTTGCCGAGCGTTATTCCGATTCTGTTCCAACCCTCGACTAGTGTCGTTATTCTGCTGCCAGACAACGTAGCGACATGGTTCGGCGCTAGTACCCTTTTTTTTCGTTCGGACCAGGCTAGTACCAATAATGCTTCGTATAAATTCTGACACCCCCCTGTTCCTCAGTCAGCCTCTCTTTGTTAACCTCAAAATCTCAAGACACTCCTTTATCATTCACACCCGTTTTTATGACCATATTTTGCCATCTCATCGCAGCCGTTTGTCACTCCTTCCCTCTATCTATGGCCTCGCGTTGGGTTTTCCATATGGCGCACAAAAGATTCACGGTGTAAATATTGGCGGCTGGCTTGTCCTTGAGGTATATTATCCTAATTTTTGGTTCCACTTTCTGCATATGCTGATGGGTTCGTATGTTTTCCAGCCGTGGATCAAACCTTCATTTAGTGGGCACGCTCATACATGAGTTTATGGCATACTAATCCCAAGAATGTCGAGCGAACCAAAGCTGTTATGAAGAAAATCGCGTCTATGTTCAAAGACGAAGCAGGCGCTGTTCCAACGATCGCACCTTTGAATGAGTAGTATGCCTAGCTTTTGTTATAACAAGTTTGATCAAGAATTCTGACAAGCACTCCGCAGGCCTGCTGGTTTCGACGGCCAGGCTATTCTGGACGTAGCTACTGTGATATACTGTTCATTAGATTCATCTTTCCTTGTCCTACAGTATTGGTACGACAGCTACAATGTCATAAGGTATATTTCACTTCAAGTTGTCGACGTTGTATGAAAATTAATATCATCATTCAGGCAACCCTATGGCACCTCGCAGCAGAGCAATACTGTCGTAATGATTCACGACGCATTCCAGCCGATAAGCTCTTGGAATGGTTTCATGCCATCGCCAAGGTATGATGGTGTTCTTCTCGATACTCACATCTACCAAATGTTTTCAGTAGCCGTGAGTGCTCACCTTTCGACTTGGAAGTTCTTTACGTGACTTGTTTGGATACAGGAGAATCAGAGGAGCTACGAACAACATATCGCAAATGCCTGTGATAATGAATCTGCTCTCACCTCGTCTAGCTTGTTGGCCGTTGTTGGAGAGTGGACCCCCGCAGCTAACGACTGCCAAATACCTTAACGGCTGCGGTGTTGGCTCTCGCTATGATGGAAATTACCCCGGCTCCACTGGCGTTGGTAGTTACACTGGCCTTACTGGAGGTGCTTCGCCATTCAGCAACGAATACAGAGCTTTCCTGCGACAACATTGGGAAGCCCAATTAATCACATACGAAAAAGCTGGTGGTTGGATCCAATGGACGTGGAAGGCTGAGAATGCTGATGAATACAAAGCTGGCATCGCCAATGAATGGATCCCGCAAAACCCTACCGATCTTCAACATCGTAATATTTGTGATTATTTGAAAGTAGGACATGTTGATGACTCACTAGCTCTTGGATAGTTCGCCTTCCCTCTACGTGTCGCGCTCCTCCTGTCGTTCTCTCATTTTATAGATGACCTAAATTTAACTTCTTCCAGTTACCTTCCTCTCGAGATGTTTAATCATCCTTTAATGTTAATTTCTTTCTATGATGCTGAGACTCATGACGTGATCGTTGTAGTGGTCGTAGTACGGGTAGCCATATCAGCTGTTTAATTTCTAGGTGAATGCTGGCACGAACAAGTCTTTTTCAGTGAGTATTTTTGACATTCAGTTACTAAGCGCCCTCTGACGACCCTATGGAACTCGCCTGTCAAACTATGATGCTGAGGGACGCCTTCTGAGCCACCAACTTTTGGAAAAGTTTTATAGCCTTAGTGGGATGGCGTCATTCTGAACTTGCACATCTATGCATCAAGCTAAAGTCATCTATGCATCAAGCTAAAGTGAAATTATACAGGAGGAAGATATTGTGATCTAACATAAGGTGTATAACACTGAACCCAACCATCACCTATCATGGACGGATGGAAGTCAACAGCAGCAAATCCACCATTGGAAATGATGAGAGTATTGAAAGGTCTAATCAAATGTGCCACATTTGGTACCCACATGAGGTGGTCTCTCCTCAGGGAAGAGACAACCCAGTTTTTTGATGTTCGTGTCCAAAGAGGCTGATTTGGCTTCACTGGCTGTGGTATATGCCATACATATATAGACTTGTCGGTGGAGCCTGACACAATATCCATGCCATTAGGGGAGGATGCGACAGAGGTGACGTGGTGAGTGTGACCAGTGAACATCTGCAGATGGGTGCCCTTTAATGCGTCCCACACCCGTACTGACTGGTCCCGCGAACCAGAAACAATCCAAGTATCATGAGCTGAAAATGAAATAGAAGTGACCCAATCGGTGTGGCCATTGAGCACCTGCAGTTGCACCCCCGTTGATACATCCCATATCCGGACAGAAGTGTCGTGAGATCCAGAAGCAAGGTGTGTACCACAGGTTGAGAACGCAACTGCGCTGACACTAAGGGTATGGCCATTGAGCATCTGCATCTGTACGCCCCTTGACACATCCCAAATTCGCACAGATTTATCATTCGAACCAGACACGATCTGAGTAGCGTCAGGTGAAAAGGCTATGGAGGTTACATAGTCGGTGTGGCCTTTGAGCAACTGCATCTGCATGCCTGTTGATGTATCCCAAATCCGGACTGATTTGTCATGAGAGCCAGAGCCAATCCGTGTACCGTCAATTGAAAACGCTACCGAGCTGACTTTGCAGGTGTGGCGGGAGAACACCTGTAGTTGCACACCTGTTGTTACATCCCATACTCTCACAGACTCATCATCAGAGCCCGAGACGATCCAGGTACCATCAACCGAAATTGCGACGGAGGTAACTGAGCCGGTGTGACCTTCAAACACCTGCATCTGCACGCCTGTGTGTGCATTCCATATGCGCACCGACCGGTCATCGGAGCCGGAGACGATCCGCATACCATCAGCTGAAAAGGTGACAGAAGTAATCTTGCCAGTGTGGCCGTCGACCGTTGGCGGCTGTACGCGCGTGAAGAGAGGGATGCGAGAGAATTGTTTTTTCCAGCTTTGACAGAGACTGTTGGTCTGCGGCCATGTCGCTAACGCTGAGATATATAGATGCGGTGTCGATTCAGCAACTGGGCTTGTTGCAAAATAGGTAGCAAAATGCGCAGCCTCATCAAGGTCACCAGCCAATTTCAAATACCTATTTCCGCACTGAACCAAAGATGTTAATTGATGTAGCACGGTTTATACCATATAATTCATACCTTTATTACCCACTGACGTGCATATTGAAGCATGGCGGTACATTGATCAGAAATTCCAAGTAGATTCATTGCTTCGATCCAGAAAAGGATACGAATTTGAAGAAACTCTGAAATTGAGTCACAAACATAATCTGTATTGGTCAACTCGGCAGTAGCCAAGTGGTGAGTCCAGTAGCGAGACGCATATCTCGCACCAGCACCAATATTTTGGTTGATTTGTTTGGATAGTGCGATGGTGTTGTCACGGTCGAACAGGAAGGATGAGGGTATATTACCCATGTTGAATCGCAAAGAGGATTTCATGATGCGGAAGCAAGATTCGCTGAGAAACTTGTGGTGGGATGGTTCGTTACAAGAAAACGCAAAGTTGTTTTCACGGATGCGGAAGTTTGACCGTGCCTGAGTAAAAATAAAGTCGGCGAAGGAACTGTGGTGCCAATAGATACGATCGCCTCGAGTATAAAGCACGGCATGTAGATCACGCAAAACAGCCCTCACAGCTTTATCCTCACCACCAAGAACAAGATGGCGGTGAACAAGCAAGGCGACGGTGGAGGCAGATGTACGTTCAGCTGTACACAGGCATGTATAAAGGATACAGAGTCGGGAAGCCAAGGCCATTTCATCGAGATCGGAGAAGGCATCCAGCATAATCTGGCGGTATAAGTTGTCGATCAACAAAAAAGCATCGCTTCCAGAAGGTGGTTTGTGTGATTTCGAAAAGAGGTCCTTCAGCATGTCAATCTGCTCTTCCACTGTGACCGAGCCAGCCAGGTACCTCACCGCCGTTGCGGCATAGACGAACAAACCACCCGCCCTCTTCACAAGCTCGTCCAGCTCGGGACGGCCGTCGAGCTCCTTCAGCCTCTCTTTCACGTACAACTCTACATCTGGCTTCGCCTCCTCGATCGGCACTTCTTGGAGACGACAGTTGGCCTCAGACGCGAAGGACTTAAGGAGCTTAACCACTTCAAGATTGGGTCGACTTGTCACGAGAAATTTGAGGCCCCTCAGATCGTATTCATCGATCGCTGCGAGTAGGTCGTGCAGAAACGCTGATCCTCCGTCATCCTTGATCTCATCGAGGGCATCGATGATGATAAGGTATGGTGGCAGTTTCGGACGGCGCATAGGTTCAGAATGCTGCCAGGGTCCAATAAGAAGATCCTTCAGCTGGGTGACGACATCGCGATTGACTGCATCGAACTTGTCGGCAACATGCAAGACATCTGCATATGGCTTACATTTACGAGCAAGCTGGTAAGCAATGGTGGGAATGATTTGGGTCCGTCCTTGTGTTTCTTCGAATTGTCGCGAGCAGAGAAAGTTGCCACCCAAAATGGCATGTTGGTCAGCGCTGCCACCCTTCTCGAACCGCCTGGCTATGGTATATGCTATGGTAGTTTTACCAGAGCCGGCCTGGCCGGTCAGCCAGAAGACACGGGGGCTGTCCGATGAGGACTCGTTAGCCCATTTGGTAATGTCGTTCAATATTTGGACGCGTGTTCCGGATGAGCATTCTTCACGCTTTAATTGTTCATTTTTGTGGTCAGCCTTCTTGGAGGGATGAAGGCTCTTCAGGGACGCTTTCTGTTCAATCGGTCAGTGCAGGGTACAAGCCAGGAAGCCTATATGCTTACTTTGTCGTCGTCGGATATTCGACTTGCCATATCCTGGATGGTGGTCGCCATTTCGGCCTGCGCGGACCAATGAGCAATGCATAACCTTGAATAAATATAAGAACCTGCACCTGGAAGGATGTTGCAGCGTCGTGGATGCTTTGAAAAACTTGTCCGACCGTCTTTCTATATTTTTCATGGTCAAATGGCTTCGTGACCAGCCATTTACGGGAAAGATCCCCTAAGTTCTTTGTTTCTTCCCGAATGATCCTAGGTCGACGGGTTCATTAAAATGTGTCATTTCTCGTCCGGGGAAGCCAACGTACCCTTTCAGTTTCTCCATCGCATTTTTGGCAACCCACGGAACCCCGAAAAATTCCGTTCTCTTAACAGCCAGGAGGCTGTTACTCATTTCCTCAAGACATGGTGCAAGCTCATCCTTGTCGTTTCTGTCCGCCTGTTATAATAGTCAGCATGTGACGGGATACAGAAACGATGACTCACTATCTGTATTATCACCTTTGCAATGGCAAGTGCCACTTTAATCGGATTAGCGGGGTCAACACATGCCGGCGGCTTCACAAGCTGCAAAGCTATGATACTCTGCATATCTGGGGTGGTTGAAGAAGGAGATAAAGATTGTTCGGTAGAATTTGAAGGGGTTGAGTCTGCTAGATCTGTGGTATCCTTGCGGCCTGGAGACAGGTTGAGTTGTCGCAGATAGAAAATGGCGCCAACATACTTGCCTAACGCTATCAGCTCCGCACATTCTTTGTCGTTTCCTGGGTCAGTATCGGGAGCCACAGATGTCGAAGAGACAGATTGAACCCGAGTCGCATTCAGTTGGCTGTAGGGATTGACTGATTTGAGCCAACTTAGAAGTTTACGTTGGCTTCCACCTCTCGTCTCCGATTTATTTACTGCAGCGAACGAGGGTTCACCGACACCAGCCATCGAGATGAGAGCAAGAGTGAAGTTGAATCAGATATGTCTTAGTTTCTAGACACGCAGGAAAGGATAGAATAAATTGAGACATGCGTCAAGGAGATGATGAAATAATTCACGATGGTAGGAAAGTTCGCTAAGGGCCATGACAGAAGAACGGCGAATGTCCGAATCTTGGTGATCGAGGGCATTGACGATGCGTTGCACGGCAGTGTCAAGGTTCTCAACCAATCCCGCTGGAAAAAATCAATCAAGACATGCACTGAGGAAATGACAAAATCACTCACGTTGGCTAGGGATTTTGCAGAGGGCAGTGACCGCGGCATGGCGAATTTCCAGATCCCTGTCCTCGAACACCTCAAGAATCCGTGGAACGGCATCGTTGATTAGCTTGATGAACCCCACGTTCACTGGAAACAAGAAATCAGAAGGTGGGTCGATGAGACAACAAAACCACGCACCTTGCTTAAAGCATTTGCCAGCATCAAGCCTCGGACCGTGGAAGACTTCTTGCGTGCCCGGCACTTCCGACAGGCAAGTTAGAAAGGGACGCCGTTTCCGGGGGTGTGTCAGAAGGGACCAAGGGTGTAATTAGTTGCTGAAGGGTGGATGAACCTGCGGAAAAGTGTATTAGAAAAGATTTGACATACATGAATCAGATGTACTCACCAATGGCCAATGCCTCTTGTTCTACACGGTCAATTTCCGCTAATGTATGTGCATTGTAGTCTGCAAACGTATCGCAGTTGTCGTATTCGTCGTATTCATCATCAGCGTCGTCAACGTTTACTATCGAAAGGCATCAGTCACCACCAGCCTGACAGTCATGACATAGGAAAAGAAGCACGACGTGTACGTGAATACGCGACTCACATGAAGTTGATGGTGCGTTACAGTCCTTATAACCTTTGCAGGCCTTCGGGCCAGCAGACATGCGCGGCGCGTCCATGAATTAACGGGAGGTGCAACGAAAGGAGAAGGAAATATCTAGGAAAGTCGAATTTTTAGCACTACACCTAAAGAACTGGACTGGAGTCACACTTACTTGTATTTTAAAAGCCTTGAATATAATTTTGAGGGTAAGAATAGAAGAAAAATGTCATAAAGATGACGAAGAGTGGTGGAAGGATGAGGGCAGTGGCAGGTAACCGGCAGGTAACATTTGCTCGATTATCTCCACAACAAGGGCACCTACACAATTTTTGAAAAGACAAACTTGTTGTAAATTTTATTAACTATGATACTGAATTTTTACAGAGGTATCGAGTGAGTATCTACTGAAGGACAGATAAAACAGTTCGAGTCCGGAACATGCCGGGCAGGTAACTGGCAGGTAACAACCCACTCGATTGGGCGGTAAACCAGAAGTATTGCGACTGTCATCTCAGATTCTTCCGGAGCTTTTCTTTCCATGGATGCATAAGTAATAATTTTTAAAATGTATGTCTCTTAAAAATGGCGGATGTCGTCCCCGAGCGCGGTGCGAAAATCAGAATGTTATCTGGCGAGATGAGAGGATAACTGGAGGGAGTTAAATTTAGATCATCTATCAAATGAGAGAATGACAAGAGGAGCGAGACACGTATAGAGGGAAGGCGAACTATCCAAGAGCTAGTGACATAACAAAGTGATAGTCATCAACACGTCCTACTTTTAGTCACAAATATTACGATGTTGAAGATCGGTAGGGTTTTGTGGGATCCATCCATTGGCAAGGCCTGCTTTGTACGACCATTCATCAGCATTCTCGGCCTTCCACGTCCATTGGATCCAACCACCAGCTTTTTCGTATGTGATTACTTGTGCTTCCCAATATCGTCGCAGGAAAGCTTTGTATTCGTCGCTGAATGACGAAGCATCTCCAGTAAGGCCAGTGCAACTACCAACACGAGTGGAGCCGGGGTAACTTCCATCATAGCGAGAGCCAACACCGCGGCCGTTAAGGTATTTGGCACAGTCGCTGGCTGCGGGGGTCCACTCTCCAACAACGGCCAACAAGCTAGACGAGGTGAGAGCAGATTCATTATCACAGGCATTTGCGATATGTTGTTCGTAGCTCCTCTGATTCTCCTGTATTCAAAGTCACACAAAGAACTTCCAAGTTGAAAGGTAAGTACTCACAGCTACTGAAAACATTTGGTAGATGTGGGTATCGAGAAGAACACCATCATACTTTGGCGATGGCATGAAACCATTCCAATAGCTTATCGGCTGGAATGCGTCGTGAATCATTACGACAGTATTGCTCTGCTGCGAGGTGCCATAGGGTTGCCTGAATAATGATGTTAATTTTCGTACAACGTTGACAGCTTGAAGTGAAATACACCTTATGATATCGTAGCTGTCGTACCAATACTGTAGGACAAGGAGAGATGAGTTTATGAACAGTATATCACAGTAGTTACCTACCTGCTTTGTAACGTCCAGAATAGCCTGGCCGTCGAAACCAGCAGGCCTGCGGAGTGCTTGTCAAAACTCTTGATAAAAATTGTTATAATAAAAGCTAGGCATACTCGTTCAAGGGGGCGATCGTTGGAACAGTGCCTGTTTCGTCTTTAAACATAGACGCGATTGTCTTGATAACAGCTTTGGTACGCTCGACATTCTTGGGGTCAGTATGCCATAAACTTAAGGAGAAACGTGTATGAGCGTGTTCATTAAATTTCGATTCCAGGAAATACTCACGGTTTTGGCATCTTTTGTCCAGAATTATCAAAGCTAATACAGGTCAAAAGGGCGTCTCCCTGTCAATCAATGTGGACACATACCCATTCTGACTTCCAGGGGCACCTATTGGGCTACCATTAGAACATCTTCGCATATGGCCACAGCGGAACCCAGCTTACCATGAAGATCTACAATTAACTTCAACCCAAATTTCTTCGCCCAAGAAACTGCCTGGAGTAAGTAGGGTAACTGTCCCTGCACGTATGGTTCGCCACCAGAAACGTCAAAAGCCCAGTATCCTATAGGAACACGGACGTGGTTAAGCCTAGAAACAGTATGAGAGCATGCTGATTACGGGGCAGAACCGGACCCACCCAGCGCGAGCGATAGCCTCGAAATCTGCCTCAGTAATCCAGTGGTCCCAATGGTTTTTGAGAGTTGCCAAGGCGTGTGCTTTATCCTGGTATTGCCCAAAAGTGTACTCGTCGATGATCCGTGAGTCACCAGTGTCGTCAAAGAGAGAAGGGGTGATCCATGGCTGGAGGCCAGACACACGAACCCATCAGCATGTGCAGAAAGTGGAAACAAACATTAGAAGGATATACCTCAAGGACAAGCCAACCGCCAATATTTACACCGCGAACCTTTTGTGCACCATATGGAAAACCCAACGCGAGACCATAGATAGAGGGAAGGAGTGACAGACCGCACAAGACGGCTGCAATAAGATGGCAAAAGATTGTCATAAAAACGAGTGTGGGTGATAAAGGAGTGTCTTTGAGAGTCTGAGGTTAACGGAAAGAGAGGCTGACTGAAGAATGGGGGAGTGCCAGAATTTATACGAAGCATTATTACATATTGGCCTGGTCCCGAACGACAAAAAAAGGTACTAGCGCCGAATTATGTCGTTGCGTTGTCCCGTTTGGCAAGTATCAGGATAACGGCACTACATAGTCGAGGGTCGGAGCCGAATAATGTTCGGCAAAAATGTCCATTCACAAGGGAGCCTTGGAGAGGCTCCAACAAAGGAATTCACTATTAGTAAGAGAAATCCACTTTCCATCAGTCGCGTCCGACAGCCCACTATCGCCCCGGCAAAGTCGCGATGCGTAGTCAATGGGAGTCCAAGGTGGAGCACTAGGGATTACCAGCCTTCAAGCAGTGCCATAGTATCCAACACTCCTCTCTTGTGCTTCAGTAGCTCAACTTGAAATCGGTGGAAGTGGATGAACGCAAGAATAAACAAATTGGAGCAATTTCACCATTTATGGTCAGTTGGCCCCACACGCCGTGCAATCACTTCTCAGGATTGCGACACGTCGGTCAAGAACCACCTCGGCATGCCGACAATGGATCCTGCTGACAATTCAACTTTGCCCCAACACGATCAATTCCAGCCAATTCCCACTTTATAAGGGTCGGTTCTGGTGGAAGATAATACATATCAGTGAGCATGTACGTATTAATTTACATTCATCCACAGATATTAGGAAATTGGAAGTTTGTTGGGTTTTGAGGAATCCACCCATTAGCCAAACCAGCCTGGTAGGTCCACTCATCCGCACTTTCTGCTTTCCAAGTCCACTGAATCCATCCTTGAGCCTTCTCGTAAGTCATAACCTGAGCTTCCCAATACTGTCTCAAAAAGGTCTTGTAGCTCGAGCTGAAAGAAGATGCCTTCCCAGTCAGACCCGTACAGCTTCCCACACGAGTGGATCCTGGGAAGGAGCCGTCAAACCGCGATCCGACGCCACGTCCGTTCAAGTATTTCGCACAATCGTTTGCCGCAGGAGTCCATTCGCCGACGACTGTCCAGAGGGAAGAACTAGAGAGCGATGAACCTTGCCCACAAGCTGTTGATATATGCTGTGCGTTGCTCATCTGGTTGTTCTGTATGCCGGCTCCCAAGTTAGCGAGGTCGATAACATCAACCACAATTCGCTACTTACAGCGACGGAAAACATCTGATAGATGTGAGTGTCGAGAATGACTCCCTGCCAATTTGGAGAAGGCATGAACCCATTCCAGAATGAAATGGGTTGGAATGCATCGTGAATCATAACCACGAGATTGCTTTGTTGCGAGGTTCCGAATGGAAACCTTTGTTGTGGAACGCATCAGAAAACATCGGTTACAGAGGTACTTAGTGCTAAACGCATACCGAATATTTCCATAGCTATCGAACCAATACTTGGAAATGTTTCAATAAGATCGAAAAATATACATTCAGAGACAGACCTGCTTAGTGACAGATAGCATCTGGCTACTAAAAAACCCAGCTGGCCTTAATACAAAACATATCAGATCAATTTCGAGAACTTCGCATTTTGCAAATACCCACTCATTTAAAGGTGCAATCACAGGAACCACGCCAGTATTTCCCGCAAATTGGGAAGCCAGCTTCTTGATGATGGCACTAGTACGGTCGATGTTACTTTGACTCGTTTGCCATGTGCTATGTATTTAGGAAAAGATCAGTGAAGAATCATATTCATGAAGTGGGCCGAACACACGGCGAGCTCATTTTCTGCCCAGAATTATCAAATCTATAGAGGAATTAGGGGCCCATCCGATGAGAACTGCGGACAAGTAACAGACCCATTTTGACTTCCAGGAGCACCTGAAGCAAACGTTTTGATTTAATATAAGTGCACCCGACGCATTGCAAGGTCTTCTTACCATGAAGATCGACGATAACTTTCAAACCGTGAGCCTGAGCCCACGTAACAGCTTTCGTTAAGAAAGGAAGTTGTCCTTGAATATAGGGTTCTCCAGCAGAAACGTCCCATGCCCAGTATCCGATCGGCAGCCTTACATGGTTGAGCCTAAGTATTGGAAGCGATCATTAGTTATCTTGATTCGACCCGAGTGACGTTTTGACGCACCCAGCAGCAGCAATCGCGGCGAAATCGGACTCAGTTATCCAGGTATTCCAATGATTTTGCAAGACCTTCAGGGCGGTGGTTTTATCTTGGAATTGTCCGAAGGTAAATTCATCGATTATCCGCGAATCCCCTGTGTTGTCGAATAACGATGGTGTTATCCAAGGCTATGAATGTCCGTCGTGAGTTGGATTCCACTGGAAAAGTCGCGAATACCGAACCTCTAGGACAAGCCAACCGCCAAGATTAACACCCCGAACCTTTTCAGAACCGTACGGGAACCCAAAGTCCAGGGCGAACGTTGCTGGAAGGAGGCATAGGCCACCAATGATGGCCAAGATATAGGGTAAAGGACTCATTGAGGGGGATACCAGGCTGGATAATGCTGCAAGGCATTGTGGCACATCGCTCATTTTATACCAAATCAATGGATCAACCAAGCTCAAAGCAAAGGCTAAGCGAACAAGGCAGGTTATGGGACAGGAATAGGTGTGTGGTCTTCTCCGGGCAAGGAACCGATATGGAAAGCCGCTACCATGGAGCCATTGGTCGCTTTTTCTTCTTTTTTTGTAAAAGGGATTATCTCTGCAATCATGTCACAGGAAGGCCCCAGGAAGCACGATGCTCGGGGTGCACGTGAATAAATCCTGCACCTTTGAAGAGCGTTACACAAACTCGAGAGAATATATGAGCTATAGAAGTCTGCACCCATGAGCCAATGCTGGGAAAAAAGCTGGTGCTTCTGAATGAACATCATGCGAGCCAGAGGAGATAGTGCGACAGGTTTGGAAGGGAATCCGTTGCGCCGTTTCCATCCTCGTGGTACTAATTAGTTCGATGACTAGCAAAGAAACAAGCTATATCCCTGTGCCTATTGTTAGTGCAAAAGACACAGAAGCCGAGGTAATAACGGCAAAAGGGACAGAGGTTACGATGTCGTTATAATAGGACTTTAGTGAGAGTGCAAAGCCATTTGCAAGATAAGTTGCAGCCATATGAAGTCCACCAAAGAGGACCGACCAAGGACTAATGCAATATTGATGCATGCAGACTATCGTCATCAGGTGTCATTTTATGCAGAAGCTCAGCGACCAGCGTGGAAAACATTTTGTTTCTGATGTGACTGGGTTGCGTGATTGAACTGGGCCACGCAGAACCTTCGGAAGGACCATAAAGAAAGTAAGGCTAAAGTTATCTTGCACTTTGAACCCATCGACGACGACGACGATGATTTGGAGACCACGGCCATGACCTCAAAGAATCGAACGATGAGAAGGCGGCCCGATTTCATTATATCGTGCGGCAATGGCCGAACTTTAAATCGCCTCACCCGTTTGATTACCCCAAATCCGCTACCATCATGACCATCGATACCCTCCAAAAGCGCTATGAGGCCGCCGGTCAAGGCCATCTCTTCAAATTCTGGTCAAAGCTCACAGAGAAAGAGCAAGGGGATCTGAAGACCCAGCTCGAGGACCTCAACATCGAGCGCGTTAACCGCATTTACGCCAAAGCTGTCGCTTCTGAGGCGGAAGACGTCAATCTCAGTACACGAACTGAATCTATCGAGCCTTTGCCAAAAGGCGCATCCGAGTCCATCGCCGATCCCGCGAAAGCTAAAGCCTGGAGGCGAACTGGCTTGGACGCGATTGCCCGCGGCGAGGTGGGCGTGCTTCTGATGGCGGGTGGACAGGGTACCAGGCTGGGCAGCAGTGCCCCTAAGGGCTGCTACGACATCGGACTGCCCTCTCACAAATCGCTGTTCCAATACCAAGCGGAGCGTATCGCCCGTTTACAGAAAATCGCCGAGATCGAATCGTCCAAACCTGCCGGATCCGTTGTTATTCCGTGGTATGTTATGACGAGCGGTCCGACGCGCCGTGATACAGAGGGTTTCTTCAAACAAAACTCTTACTTTGGTCTGGACTCTAAAAATGTCGCATTCTTCGAACAAGGTTAGCGGAACTGCGCGTTTATGGCTGCGCCGTTGACGCCTCTCCAGGTACATTGCCATGTCTCACGATGGAGGGCAAGGTCTTGCTGGAGACGCCATCAAGAGTAGCTGTCGCTCCAGATGGTAACGGTGGACTATATGCTGCAACCCGCTCACCTCTCTCCCCCGGAAAGAGCGATACAGTCCTTTCCGACCTTGCAAAACGCAAGGTCCTTTATATCCACGCCTATTGCGTTGATAATTGCCTAGTCCGCGTCGCCGACCCCGTCTTCCTTGGATACAGCATCCAAAAGCAAGCCGATTGTGCTGCCAAGGTTGTGCCCAAGACTCAACCTACCGAATCTGTTGGAGTCGTCGCCGTTCGAGGGAATAAATTTAGCGTCGTTGAGTACTCGGAGATTTCGAAAGAGCAGGCTGAACGTCGGGATTCAGCAACAGGCGGCTTGGCTTTCCGCGCCGGAAACATCGCTAATCACTTCTATACTACCACATACCTGAACAGGGTGGAGTCATTCGAAGAAGATCTTGCATTCCACATCGCCCGAAAGAAGATCTCTCATGTCGACTTGGAGACTGGCAACTCAGTGAAACCCACTAAACCCAATGGAATGAAGTTGGAGATGTTCGTCTTTGACGTGTTTCCTTACACCGAACGGTTCGCCGTCCTGGAGGTAGAGAGAAATGAAGAGTTCAGTCCCTTGAAGAACGCGCCTGGTACGGGATCGGACGACCCCGAGTCAAGTCGACGCGACCTGCTTGCCCAGCACAAGAGATTCCTAGAGAATGCAGGTGCGCAGGTCAGAGACAACGTTGAGATCGAAATTTCTCCACTCGTTAGCTACGCCGGTGAGGGGTTGGAGTCTGTCAAGGGCAAGGTGTACACGAAGTCGGGATTGGTTGAAGCGGTGGAAGAGTTGGATGCTTTGGTTTGAGGGGATCGTTAATGCAGCTTCGGATATAGAACTATCGGACTTGGTTTTACTGTAGAAATAATTCATGGGCTTTCCGAAATTTCACTCAAGCTCCCTTAAGCCTGTCTGAGTGCAGGGTCAGACTAACAAATAGGATCGCGTAGCTGTCAATATCCCTTTGATTGAACACGAGGAAAGGGTGAGGTATATGCTACGGTCAGCCACCCACTGGACCGTCAGCAGGTTTCTTAGCCGCTCGCGGTCCTTTTCTCTCCAGCTCTTCTCGAAGAGAAGCAAACAGTCGCTGCGTTCGCTCGGCGTTCGGTTTCTGAATGATCTGTAGACCAAGAGAAACGAAACCGCCGGTGCTTAGAAACATTGCACCAAGCAGATTGAAGCCAAGCCATACCTCTTTACAGCACGTAATCAGCTTGTCAATGAGCATCGTCTGCCCGTTCTGGGCATCCTCTAGGTCTTTCCTCAACTGGCGATTCTAAGTCGCGAAGAAAAACACATGGCCCCCGGCCTCAGGATACAACGCTCCAATGATTTATTATGGGTGAATGCATACCTCCTCTTCTTGCTTCAACGATCGCGTTTTCTCGCCCTCCGCTAGCTGCTTCTGCTCAGCAGCACGCGCTCGTGATAGCAGAACTTCAAGCTCCTTCGAGCGGATGACGCATTCAAAGTGCCGTTCCCGAATCTCGTACTGTATGAGGATTTCTTTCAGCCGCCCGCGGATGCTTAGAGAGGGGATAATCAATTAGTTTATTTCCACCAATTAAAATTTTGGCGAAAAGGACGTACACCCCATCAAAAATCTCTTCAATGGTGCGCCGAGTTCTGGCATGTGTATCAGATGTGGGGGAGAAAAATAAACAACTACGTATCTCGTACTCTTGTGGGTCCTCATCCCAGTTTTTTATTAGCTTTTCGCGGCGGGGTTCCACATGCTCTTCCTATAAACTCATAAAATAACAACAATGCTTGTTAAAACGAATCTACTCACCCATTCCTCTGACCCCTCACCTCCCTCTGTCAGATCCATCAACTCAACAGCGAGAATCTCATCCCCTTCATCAATTCCAATTTCTTCTGGGGTTTGATCAGCTTCGAGCATTCGGCCATTGAAAGTGAAAATGAATTGCATTCCAGAATTCGGAGCTGATGACCCAGTGTAATGGGTACTGGCTGCCTCTGTCTTCGCTGATCCATTCATGCTTCCCGTTCCGTTGCCATCGCTCGGATTTCCTCCCGTCCGCTCCATCCGCTCCGTCCATGAGTTGATCAGCCGGGAGAGTTTGGTTTTGCGCGATATCTTGAAAAATAGCTCGGCACGGTAGCGGCATACAACCTTGACGACGATGTCGGGCATCTCACGGTATTTTACGTCTTGTTGTTTCGCCTTGTCTGCACGTTTGGCAAAATCGGTTTTCATATGCGAGAGCTGAGGCAAGTTATTAGACATGTTTCTCGAAGAGTCAGGGTGGGGAAGTTCTTGCCTCTTCTTGGGCCTCCTCCACGCTCTGTGCCAGACGTTTCCCGTCTTCCTTTAAACCACCATTAAGTTGAATTGAAATGGAAAATGGAGAAGGTAGAAGGGAAGCGTACTCGCAGACGTTTGTTGTCCTAAAAGTTAAATATGATAAGATCATGAAGAATAAGATTGGATTGGTGACTATGACCGTACTTTCTGGAGTTCACGAGCGAGGTTCTCCATTTTGGTTTTCGTCTGGTTCGCCTTGGTCAATTGGCCTTTGGCTGTTTACGCCAAATCCTCTGTTACAGAAAGTTAGGTTAGGGAGAAGACTTGAAGTACAAACCTGCGTCCTTGTCCTTGACCAACTTCTGCTTCTCCTTAGCATGGTCCCGTTCCATGCGTTTCAGTTCTGCAAACTTGGGGTGTGGTTAATCTGAATAACCTGTTCAAGAATGTTGATTTGAAGCATAAATTTACCAATTCAATGTATTTGCTATGAATGGCATTCTCTTCCAAGCCCTTTACGGACTTCTGAGCCTCCTCGGCTGAATAAAAAAAAGGTCGTTGGCGTTGCACCACTAGGGATCGTTGAAAATTGTACGCACCGTACCTTCTCTCCTCTTCCTCTTCTAAGACCTCCTCTTCTTCTAGTGCGGCTATCCGATTTTTCAGCGACTCGTACATGGTCGCGGGGTCAATGGGAACCTCATTCCGTTTCTTTCCCTTTGCGTTGTGGGAAGGTGTGTGATTGCCATTGATATCTGGAGAACAGGAGTGAACGTGATAACTCGGGGGGCTCAAGTGAGATACTGGCGCACTATTTGTGTGATTTGGAGGTGCAGGAGGTGCTGTGGCAGGTGCCGGAGGTGCTGGTCCGGCTGGAGGTGGTTTGGGGTGTCGTGGAGGCGGCGGTGAGATCTGTTGGGTGCTCGCATCCGAAGCATTCATTGGAGGTGGGTAGGCGAGAAAATTGGGCGCGGATGGACAGTGGCGGGCAAAGTCACAAGGTGAATGACGGACGTGTGGGTGCGTGTTCTTTACCAGGTCGTCTTCTTTGCTCAATGTCCAAAAAGGAAACTCTTCCTCAATTTTGTTTACACCCGTTCAAGAAATTTCCCCAAAACATAATACGAATACACGTTGAAACCATGAGCTTAAATCCCAATCTTTCGGACGCATCCACAGGGTTTTAGAACCTCACAAAGGCGCCACAATTAATTGTTATGAATTAAAATCCACTGTGCAAGTTTTGGGAACTCAGTTGGATAATCTCTTCTGTTGTACAAAGACCATTCCTCTCAGTCAAAGCGAGAGGGCGCAAAAACAACTATATTGATAACTTGCATTCGCCTTCTGTGCGGCCGATATGTTAGTAGTCGAAAGCATTGCTCTGGGCCCGTTGTTTACGCGGAGCGATACAAAAAAAACGCCCACAAGCGGTGCATAATGCGTGAATCGACAGCATATAGATTCTAGAAAAAATAGTATGATGAAGCACCAAAAGAGTTCCATCATCTTGCAGCTATAAGAGACCTGTATTGATAGTTGACTTGAGAGGATCAATTACGACCAAGAGCATCGAAGGGAAAGCTTTTCACAGGCAGGGTCATTCCGTTTTGATGTATATACAGACTGGAAGCAAGTTCGAGACATAACCGAATACAAGAGGCCAGTTTTTGTAAAGCCGGGTCCTATAACGAGACAGAATTCGAGCCCAATGTACAACAGGTTTCCTGATACAAAATAAGTCGCCGTTGGTTTATCCGTGTGATGACCAAGGCACAAAGGAGGTACGGAGTAGCTTTGGCAGGTAAGCATGAATGACCATGCCGACTCGGAGTTAATTTGATTTCAAAGCATGGCATTCAACGCAGACCCAAAGAATAAGAAGTTTCCGTGGATCGAAGAATTTATTAGGGTCCAGTAGCGATATGTGAGGTCGCTATGTGGGCCAGATTTTCCTATCAATATAATTCAAGGAAGAAGAGGGAAGAGCGGTTGTGGCGCGACCGACGCGTGACAATATTGGAATCATGTGACTTGACGCGTCGTGGTGTTTGGGCATTGCCAAATTTGACCCGTCGGACGACCTCTACACTTACAGCCATTATGCCTCGTTCCCGTATGTTCTCTCATCCGTATGATTAGCACTAATTAACTCTGCATATAGCTTCAGAATCTCCCGCCCGGAAACGGCAGCGGTTATCTTCGCCGACTTACGACGATCAAGTTGAAGATTTGACACAGGAAGATCTCGCCGCCTTTGACGCGATTGAGGCACAGCTTTCTCAAGATGGACCAAGCTCTTCATTTCTAAGACCCTTCAGCTTTGCTCGACAGTTTGATGCCAAAGCACCAGTAACGGCAAAGAATGCAGAAACAGAATGGGAACAATCCCAGGAACCTTCGTCCTCCTATCCCAGCTTCTCTGCTGCCAGCGCCAATATCGGACTTGAAGACGATCCAGACAATCCTTTCAGTCATGGTTTTTCCTCGGCCGCAAAGCTTCCTATAGCTGGGTTCGCTCCAGCAACTGTAGCGTTTGCATCAGCCTCGAAACTCGTTCAAGAGCAGTTTGATTTTGAACGAAGTCCTTCCCCCGAAGCCCCACCTGAGCCGGACTATGATGCATGGTTTAAGCCAGCAGCTGTAGAGGTTACTCCTGCATTTGTTGCCCCAGTATTCTCTACAGCCTCAGCCATCACAGGATTCAAGAAGGCCTCCGCCAAGGGTATCATTATGCCCTCCAAAGAGGCTTTGGCTCTCGCGAAGGCCAAGATGGAGTCGTGGCAGCAGGATGAGAACGCAGAGCCAGGGCTTGTTGCGGATGACAATGTTGCGCCAATTGCTGGACCGTCGCCGTTCAAACTTGCAACTATGCTGGGATTCAAATCTGCCTCTGAAAGTTTCGAATCACCACGTCGGACGACATTCCAGACAGTATCCAATATTCTTGATTCGAACACTCCTGCGACCCCTTCTCCAGCAGGTTTTTCGCGCCCTTCGGCTGGGCATACCGACGCAATCCCATCTCCAAGTGCCCAATACCGACCTAAGCAGTTCAGACCCCCGAGCAAGGTCGGTTCTCCGCTAAACCCTAGCAAACCAATACCCTCATCCGGCTTCGTCTCAGCTGCAACGCAGCAGCCCCATCCTCTCTCTGCACCTCCCATCAATGCGTTTTCTGTTGCTTCTGGATCCTTCAACACGCCGCTAAGCACGAAAGCCCACACCTCACTTCCTAAGAAGACACCTGCCCCATTCCGAACACCATTTAAGCCTGGTATGGGACCAGCCGATCCTGGGCGACTGAGTCTCGGGCAATCTTCGAACCCTAGGGCACCGCTGCCCGTGTCTGCGACCCCAGCGACGATGACGACCCTTGCGAAGGAGAAAGTTCCTGAGAACTGGCTTATGAGGGAAAGAGCTCCTTGGAATCCCAAACGAAAGGAATTCTTTTCTTTAGGTATTTATTTCATGTATTCCTTGCTCTGAATTGGAGAGCTGTACTTAAAAATTCCCGATAGTTCCTCCACTTGACAGAAAGACATTAGCGTCATCTGGATTACGCCCTCAAGAACACTCATCTGCGGAACTTGAAGACCTTGGAATGTAAGTTTTTCACTCTCATCTAAGCTCTTCCGGAATCTCTAACACGAATTTTTCAGCAACATATCTATGCTCAAGCAAATAACACCTCAAACGGCCCAGTATTACTCCTTCCACACCACCTCTTCAATGCCCACACCTACGTATTCCGCACCATCCACAATATTAGGTCCCACTGAAGCCTTGAAAGAGTTACTTGATCGAGGATGTACACTGGCGACACAACCATGGGTAGACAACCACTGGTCCCTCATCCTCTGGAAACTCGCCGGAATGGTGGTTAATCTCGACCCATCGAAAGAGGCAAATCCGGACGAGAAAAGGTGGTGCTGGGCAGAAGTCATCCGCCAACTCCTCTACCGGTCGGTGCCCCTTCCCATCTACAATCTTTCTATTCATACTACGAGTGCATGCATTAACCAATTGACCTCACCTACCCCACTTGCGACAGATACGAACGCGAGCTGAACTCTGGAATCCGGCCGCCATTGCGGAAGATTGCGAACCAGGACGCACCGTCCGAGTTCCCGATGGTGCTCTGTGTCTCTGACATCCTGTGGTCGGGAGGCGGCGTCACGGATGATGGGCTCAAAATCGAACCCTACCCAGAGCTCGAGCTGACGGATGGGTGGTATCGCCTGCGCGCGCAGGTGGATTTGCCGATGGCGAGAGCGGCGCGAAGGAATGCTATCAGGGTTGGGAGGAAGCTTGGGTTTGCGGGTGCGAAGGTTGGTTTTTGTTTCTTTTTTTGCTCTGATAGAGAAATTACTTACGTCGGTTGATTTTTTTAGTTGCATACGGATAAGAAAGATCCTAGTGAGATCCTAGAAGCATATAATTCCACGAAGCTCATCCTATTTGGAAACTCGTCCCATCTTATGCCATGGCACACCAAGCTCGGCTTCACGACGGGTCCTTGCATATCCACTCTCCATCATCTCAGCCCAGATGGCGGCGTGGTTTCAGCTTTGGATTTCGTTATCACCAAGGTTGGGCGGATACTCGACTAAGGTTCGCGTTATATACTGAATGTGACGCGTCTAGCTGTACGATATCGCATTTATCGAATTCCTCGTGGACGAAGAGGGTAATAAAGATCGACGTGGCCCGTGGAATGAACAGGAGGAAGCCAGGCAAAACGAGGAATGGAAGGCGAGTAGTTCTTTATTCAAACGTGATGACGTTGATTTTTTTTATCGTATTCACAGAGACGCTATGAGATAGAAGCGTCCAAATTAAGGGCAGAGTATGAGAAGAAAGACGCTCGGTACGAAGGTTACATCGAACGTCTGCAGCGGAAAGCCGGTCATGGCTTCCGCCCAGGAGAAAATGGTATGTTTTTTTTTTTAACCTTTCACTCCCGACGCTGACATGAAAACTAGACTATGCACCCGACACCATCGATTCTCTCTACGACACACTCGAATACCCCGACTCGGCCGCGAGGACTATCGCCGATATCAGCGCCGTCGAAGCTGGCTGGCT
>Ga0307517_10001297_pt1 | contig 41963 bp, 53 predicted proteins | sample 23_EM_MG_FD_194515 | JGI IMG/M metagenome (GOLD analysis project Ga0307517, IMG submission 194515) | Populus trichocarpa ectomycorrhiza microbial communities from riparian zone in the Pacific Northwest, United States - 23_EM | ecosystem: Host-associated > Plants > Roots > Unclassified | place...
CATGGTTGTATAGAAGGGCTAAGTAGGTTGCGGGAGAGAGAGAGTATCTTCAGAATGCAGGGATGAAGGTATTTATGCACGAAACGTGTTCGTGGCGGAGCTAATTGCGATTAGACTTACCTATTTTGGAAGGCGTGACCCCTAACGCCGTTTATGACTCGGAGGTCAAGAAAGATATGTAGAAAGCTAAACCCAACGCACTCAGATAATTAGACCCAAGAATAGGTCATTTATGATAACGGACCCCACATAGATCCTGCACAAGCACCATACCAATACACATTTGAGCCGAATCCTCAAGACTCCTGTCTCATACACAACCGTGTCCTCTTGCTCAAATGGTGAACAAAAGAATGAAATAAGGCAGGATAGGAATTGAATAGAGCTTGAGTATTTGAACGCACGTTCCATCTATCCCTATTTTTATGCTAAAAGAGTAATTACGCAGGAAAGCCAAGCCAAACGCGGCATTCACAGGCCCGCCTCGAATCCAACGTGTTATCGGAGTTCTAGCGGGATTGGGGGACCTGATATTCCTGCTTCAAAAGTATCCAATTCTAGCTATCATGGTTGCGGAGCTGTCGTTTTTGACCTTTCCGAGTATCCCAGGATGATCCGCGAGGAAACTGGAAAGCACGATAATTGGGGTAGAGATGCCATTAAACCATGAGACGAGACCCACCCTAGTGGTGGATTAAAATTAAGATCGAACAGCAAGCAACCTGGCAGAGAGGTCCGGATTCAAGCAACTTGGTAGCTTGAGTTCTTGTCGGGGTAAACGGAAATCAGACGGAAATCAAATTTTCGATGCCATCAGCTGACATAATCCAGACCCTCTCATCACCAACCACCACAAAATGGCGAGCACACCCCGCGTTCTCATCCTTTTTCTCATTCTAAATTCTTCTTGTATGTCGCGTTAATAGATTATACCCGTGCGGTGTTTCTCCTGCGGAAAAGTAATCGGTGATAAGTGGAGCGCATATTTGGAACTCCTCGCGAGGGATATGAGTGAAGGGTGCGTTTTTGGGCTTCTCGGGGATGTTGGAGTCTAGATTCACCTCTGATTTGATGTAGCGATGCTTTGGATGAACTCCAATTGAAGCGATATTGCTGTCGACGGATGGTGCTCACACATGTTGATTTGATCGAGAAACTCCTCCATTATAATCGTGCGTCTGTCTTCTTTACCTTTTCTCTTAACTGATTTTTTTTTCTGTCTGTAGCCATGGAGCGTACAAAAGATAGGACGCAGTTTTGATTGCACCGTGTGTGCCCGTGTCTCTGTTTTAGGCTCTACCATGCACCACGACTCTTGTATTCAACGGCGGTGCCCAACAACTTCACCCTTCACAACGCTTTCCGTTCTTGAACTACTCTGTAGCGGATACTACTCGAGGGAACAAAGATCAGCGGACTTATGTCTGGCATGGCGCGTTCCGTCGTTGTGGATGTGTCAATACTTTCGCCCGCTCACGTAGACATTCATATTTGCTCAACGCGACTATTCTCCACTCCCTTTCAGGTTGTTTAGGTGACAATGTAAGCTGATTTGAATACTTCCTACTCCTTCCATCATAATTTTCTCGTCTACCAATGCGCCTGCCATGAAACACGTACTCCATCATTCAACTTTCCCTACATACATGACCAATTCATGAAGGAACAGATTTTTCAACCTTCATCGAAAACAATACAGCCTCGTTCATTCAAGCTTGCTCTACACCCACTTTGGGGCGTTCATATCCTTCCCTCTCAGATCGACATGTTTCCCTTTTACTTGTCTCTCAGCTTCTCGTACAGCGCTAATTCTATCATAATTTGGGCTAGGTGTCGACTCTAATTCCGGACAGGTCAGCCACGTCTCGCGTCAGCGAGGATAGCTAACGTACTAGCACTGTTATTTCCGATGTTCCCCCCAGACCTTGCTACGTCTCCTCTGATCCCAATCATGGTGATATATGTGAGGACGGTAATGCCTCCGACAATGGCGGCCTATATGGTGTGTGATTCGCTTCAGCATCTGATACGAGAGGGTTGTGGCAGGGACGTACCACCCTCTTTCCTTCAGGACTTCGGAGGTATGGATATCTGCTGAGAACTCCCATTATAGCTGTGCGGGCGGTGGTGAGAAAAGATTCACCTGGGCTTATAAATTGGATAAATTGTGTTCCTCCGAGACATTATGACGAAACTAAGTAGTAAGGTAATTGCCCGACTAAAGACTGCCAAGAAGCCGTTAAAGCACATATACAGGACACCCCTTGAATAATACAGCAGGTTCTTACCTGTCGGCGCTCCATGATGTCGTCATGACTCATGATCATGGGCGGTGGTGATTTTTTATGTAATCATTTCTTACTGCCAAAACGCCGACAAGTCACCGAGTTGATGGCCCTAAATTCGCCGCGTTGAGCCTTTCTTTTAATTTGCCATGCACATTTTCAACCTTGTGTCCGTCCTTGCGGCAATCTCTTGTGTTCTCGCCAACCCTCTGCAGCAGCATCAGCGACGAGAAATATGTGTCACTGGAAGTGAACAATTCGCAAAGGTTCGGCAGACCTCGAGCTGCTCTCAACGGGAAACGAAACTTTCCGCGACAACACCGCTGCCACTGATCCTGGACTCCTGATGAGGTTGGCCGACGAGGGCCAGTGTATGACGCTTCTACCCTCTTTACTTAATTCCATGTCGGATATTGATCTAATTTAATTCCAGTACCTCTGTTCGTGTTCTTGGATGTTCAGATAGCCGTGTGAGCGAGGGCACTGTTTTAAATGCGAAGCCTGGGGTGCTGTTCGCAGAACGGAACATTGCTAATGAGCTTTGATGCTAATGCGTAAGTTTATTTTTAGTGTTAATTTATTCCGTTGCTCATGAATATACCCATTTAGCAGTTAATCCGTCCTTTCATACGCTGTTGCCGCACTCGGTATGAAACACTTCATTGTCATGGATCATTATGGTGCCATTCCCTCCCCACCTATGGGCCAAATTTAATGGATAGAACCTATTCGCGAGATCTTCCGCAAATTGGACAGGTAAGCGATAACGCAATAATGCACACTTGAGATTATCGAGCTTAGGACCAAAAAATATCAATCGGAATGATATCGACGAACCCAGAATCAACGAGCGTAATCCATACCCAGTTCTCCCCGAGAACTTTGGTCATGAGTGATCTTCAGCTGGATATCGCGCTCTTGTCGAGGATTTCAAGACTTTAGTCCGTCGCATCGCTGCGAATCCTGTTATCACCAATGTATGGGCCCCAGCCGCCTCGGCTATTTACTTTTACTGACCTTTCCATAAATCATTCTCTAATGAAATCTGGCATTGGCAACGCGTTGAACGGGCGGGTTCCTTTGGCAAAGAGACATTTGTATAGATTGTGCCGTTGACGTTCGTACTGTCGTTGTTTAAGGTTGTTCTTTAGAGTAATAGTTTGTTTGAAGCCGAGAGGACGATGCAAACAGTACAGAGCACAACGAATCATATATGTGCCACAAGGAAGATCACAGACTTCGAATCTTCAACGGAAAATAATGTCATATCTGACAGAACTAACCAAGGTGTTAAACTTTGTATTTTCTGGAATACCAGTAGAATAAAAATGCTGATGTAACAGCCGGGCTCGGCGCTTAATCATGATGACTAATGCGTTACTAAGTACTTTCCATGCTCCTCTCATTGCCACTCCATTCATCCTTGAATCTCGCTGCACTGATTCTGCCAAACTCGCACAGTGCTTTTATCAAATCGGCTGCCAAGCCGTCGTGTGGAATCGGATTGATAAATTGGAATTAATTTTCAACAGCAGTGACCCTGGTGCCACGTACGTTTCAAGTTCCCGCCGATTCTGTGTCTTGAAATATCACGCTGACCAATTCCTTTATCCTCTGTTCAGCGAGTGTTTCGTTTAGTCATATATACTGTCTTTTGGTCGCGGATCAACAAGTTATAGCCTCAAAGTGACGCAATTCCACCGCCGATGCCTGCAGTTTAGGGTCGAGGTACTCAGGGCATTTTCGCGCAAGTTCAGGAAGCTCTTTCCGCTCTCTCCTGAAGCAAACGTGTTGTCTTTCCCAGCTTTGGGTATGCGGTTCAAGGCTTTGCCCGCCTCTCTTGAAAGGATAACATCTTCAGCAAGGATGCTGAGCCTGCACTTCGCCAAAAAAATAATTTCGCCAATGAGCCGAGTATCGAATTGCTGTGCAAGTTTGGATTGGTCCAAGGGTCGATCATCGCAGTACAATGCTATGGAGTAATTAAATTATATCCCTCCGGACCCTCCCTACTTGTGCTGCGACCCTAGTCCTGTTTCGTGACCTCGTCCTGTTTCGTTACCGAGTTGATGGCGCTGACTTCGCCACGTTGAGCTCCGCCCTCGCCGCGACGCAGTGACTCTCTTTACCCTCTTTTCTACCCTCTTTTCAGCTCTCATCTTTTGCCATGCACATATTCAGTCTCATGTCTGTCCTTGCGGCAAGCTCTTATGTTCTCGCCAACCCTCTGCTTCCACAACAGCGGGAAACCCCTATCGCTGGAAGCGAACCAACCGCAAAGGTGGTCGGCCGCGAAACTTCGTCAGACCTCGAGTTGCTCTCAACGGGAAATAAAGCTTTCCGAGACAACATCGCTGCCACTGATCCTGGCCTCCTGCAGAGGTTAGCCGACGAGGGCCAATGTATGAGGCGTCTACCCTCTAAAATTGTATGTCGGATGCTGATATAAATTAATCACAGCACCTCCGTTCATGTTCTTGGGATGTTCGGATAGTCGTGTGAGCGAGGGTACTGTTTTCAACGCGAAGCCTGGAGTGCTATTCGCAGAACGGAACATCGCCAACCAATTCCTGAGCTCCGATGCTAATACGTGAGTTTAATTCGTTAACTGCTGTTCTGCTGTTCATGAATGCGCCCATTCACCAGCCAATCCGTCCTTTCATACGCTGTTGCTGCATTGGGCGTGAGGCATGTCATCGTCATGGGACATTATGGTTGTGGTGGGGTCGCCGCTGCCATTGCCTCCCGACCTAAGGCTCAAATCGATTTTGCAACCAGTACTGTCCAGAATTGGATAGAACCTATCCGCGATATCTTCCGCACTTCAGACAGGTAAGCGAGAATGCAAAACATGCATGCCTCGAGCGCTTATTCTTGTGGATCCAAAGGCCCGAGATCGCCGAGCTTAGGAACAAGAACGTCAATCGGACTGATATTGAGGAACCCGGAATTAACGAGCGTAAGCCAAGCTCAAATCTTCCCGAGAACTTTGGTCATTGTTAATGAATGATCTTCAGCTGGATTCCGCGCTCTCATCGAGGAGAATGTCAAGACTTCGGTCCGTCGCATCGCTACGAACCCCGCCATCGTCAACGTATGAACTCCAGTCCCCTCGGCTATTTATTTTTACTGACCTTTCCATAGCACTACGGTCTGTTGCAACCAGGCGCCGGCAACTCCACCACTATCGCAGGACGCTCTGACGTATCAGAAACCCTCCAAGATGTTTTCATCCACGGTTGGGTTTACGACATCGTGAACGGCGAGATTTTTGACCTCGGCGTCTCTGTTGGCCCTCCCGGAAAGGCCATACCCCCTCCTCCCTTTGCTGCTGTTGCACAATCCGCCACTCTTTCTGTTGACGTACATGTCACCTGAACAGCTCTGCGTGGCCCGGCGGGTTCCTTTGCCAAAGACAAGTCTGCATAGAGATTGAATATTGATTCGTGGACATTCATTACGTATACTACTATCGTTGTTTAATAAAGTAATAGCCTGTTTTTATTTCAAGTTCCCTTCAGCCCTGCTGCGGAACCAGCATAGAGCTCAACAAATCATGAACGCAGGGACAGGCCTGTGAACGCCCACCAGGAGCTCCTGCAAGCTCGACACGCGATACGAAGACAGAAAATGAGCAAGCCTCGATCGCCGGAGTCCAAATATCCAGTATCAGCTCCGCCGACTCATGTCACCTGAAGGCCAAATCTCCAGACCCGTGTCGGTCGGAGTACATAGGATCAAGACGGGTATACATGTGGCGCGTTCAATCTATACTGACTGACCTTCCGTGATGTCACGGACCTCTGTGGAACCTACACCTACTCACCGAGGCCCAATTGGCGAAATTCCCGGATGGGAGGATGTGTAAAGCAAATTTTCACAGCCGTACAGGGAGTGTACGTCATTTATCTGCCTCCTTCAAATAAGGAAGGTGATATACCATAAATAGGGAAGGAAGAGCAACGAAAGTAGGAAAGGAGTAAGTGTGTCGTTTTCTCAGCCTAAGAGTTGTTAATTATTGCGTAGCTCGTGTAGGAACATGGGTGACCAAAATCTCCATATATATAAGAGTTCATCCCAAGCGCTACTTAAATAAGCGACAGACAAGAGCTGTGCGCATTGGTATGGGCCGGCGGAATCAGGGGCTTAAACAGCAAGGAGCATCTTCGCGGGGTCCTCGAGGTATTCCTTGAGCCTCACTGCAGAGCATAAAAATCAGTTTATCCAGTTTATCCAGCGGTACAGGAAACAGAAAACCTACCAAGGAAAGTTACAGCTTCACGTCCGTCCAACAAGCGATGATCGTAGGTCAGGGCAACGACCATGATAGGGCGGATCACGATTTGGCCGTCAACCACAACGGCGCGGTCCTTAATGGTGTGCATGCCTATAACACAATATGAGGTGAATAGCGGAAATTATTTTGAATGATAAAGAACGCACCGAGGACGGCAGCTTGTGGTAAGTTAATGATGGGAGTCCCGTACAGCGAACCGAAAACACCACCATTAGAACTAAATTTCGAAGGACATTAGATGTGGTTTGTAGAGAGGCAAATTCAAATTCTCACATGGTGAAGGAACCGCCAGACATATCTTCAAGTGAAAGTTTGCCGTCACGAGCTTTCTTCCCCAGGCTTGCAATCTCCCTCTCGATGTCAATTAAGCCCATTGACTCCGCATTCCTTACAACAGGAGTGACCAATCCTTTGGGAGTAGCCACGGCGACACTCAAATCCACATAATCCCTGTAGACGATCTCCTCTCCCTCAATGCTTGCATTCGCGGCCGGGATCTCCTTCAGCGCAAGTACCGAGGCGCGTGCAAAGAAGGACATAAAGCCCAATTTCACATCATGCTCCTTGTGTACCGATTCTTTGTACTTCTTGCGCATGTTAACGAGAGCGGACATGTCGACTTCGTTGAAGGTTGTCAGCGAGGCAGCAGCATTTTGTGATTGCTTAAGGCGCTCAGCAATGCGGAGACGCATGCGGTTCATTTTGACCTGTGCCGATGGTCAGGTCTTCAACTACCCCATATACGAAGAAACGGACCCGTGTTTCATTCCTGCTGCCGGCAACAGGTTTAGGCGCGGGAGGTGCGCTCTTTTCGCCCTTTTCTTCCTTCTTGGGAATTTTTGTTTCCTTCGGTTTGGGAGAGTCGATTTTATCCGTCTTCTTCTCGGACTCTGATGGCTGAGGAGGTTTTGGAAGCGAGGTAGGTTCTGGGGCATCTTGAGTTTTGGGCTCACTCTCAGCAGGGGTTTGCTCCTCCTTCGGTGGTGGTGGCGCGGACGAAGCTATTGTCTTGGTTAAGTGCTGGAGTTCCGCAATGTCATAGAAGCTGATGACGTACATGAGGTGACATTCCCGGGCTCGAGCTCAAAGAGGTCCTGTCCCACCGTTACCGTATCCTCCTCGTTGGCGAAGAGCTTCGTGATCGTTCCGGCCTTGGGCGCGTTTACCGATACGTCAATCTGAAGTCACCGACAAAAGCGAGGGAAAAAAGCACCGACGAAAACCAAATATAAAGTTAGCATTCGGAATAGACCGCTACTGCTGCGAAAGACGGACCTTGTCAGTCTCTATCGTAGCAACCTCCTCGTCTGCAGCGACGGTGTCGCCGACTTGTTTCGACCAAGTCTTAAGTGTGCCCTCGACGATAGATTCCGCCATCTGCGGGACTTGGACGATCTCGCCTATGGGCTGTCAAAAATTGTCCAAAACCATTCGGAAGAGCTCAAGAACCTTGCAGGAGGCGAGATGAGTGGAAATGCGCTATCCTGGCGCGATTCCTACCCGTAGACGGTTAGCCCTCATGGTCCGCCCGTCGTGTACAGTGGGTTTGTTGGCTTACAATAACTTTGAAGCTTCGTGAATGTGCGATGTGCGCAGCACACCACGACCCCGCGCGATGGCGACAATACGATGTGAGAGCATTTAGGGATGGGGAATGTAGGGTGGAATTTAGAGGATGAGGTGGTCTTGATTTGACCCGTAATGTGTTTGGCTCGGCTTGCCCCGGTCATTCCGGGTAAACTTGGAAATTAAGAGGAGATATTGGCCCCCTCAAAGTTCTGTACCATATCGATCCAAGCCTCCTACGTTGGTCCTAAAGCTTAGATAAAATTTTGCCTCTTCATCATCTCCAGAAAAGCTATAGGTGGCATAACTTGTGGCTATCCAGCCAAATGATCTGCCCGTGAAGAAAATGTTCGGAACAGCACAGCCCCGCAAACCTCGACGTTACACGGGAATTGTCGATGCGAATCAAACTTTCACCCGCCTTTCTTGGTCTCAGGTCCCATTGACATGTCAAACGATGGGGGCATGTCGATGGAATTAGTGACTGTACCGACCCTGTTCCCCAATTCAACAATCAAAACCATCAAGGGAGGGATTTTTGTAGCTGCAGAACAGTACCTAAATTATAATATTCAGGCCCAAGAACACCAGACAGGTACGGATAACCCACCCACACGTGTCCTACTTACTAACCTCTCCCGGTACTACAAAAGCACTTCAAATTCTCCACCAACATGTCGCCCTCGGCGCCTTCCACGATGCTGCTGAGCGGTTCGACCCTCCAAAATGTTACCTACACACAAGAGAAGCAATCTTGAAGAAAGTAATGGCCTGGGTCGAGCAGCGCGCGGACAACCTGGCTCTCTTTTTCTTATGGGTGTATGGTCCTGCGGGAGCGGGGAAATCAGCCATCGCCCAAACCATCGCAGAGATGTGTGTAGAGGCGAAATTGTTAGCTGCAAGTTTCTTTTTCTCTCGCACCGCTGCTGGGCGGAATGATAACTCACGCCTGGTGGCGACCCTCACCTGGCAATTAATCCAATCGATCCCGGAAATCCGTGAACACGTCCTTGCTTTACTTGAACGCGACCCGACCATCGTTTCTCGGGCTCCGGCCGCGCAGATGAAGGCTTTGATAGTCGACCCTTTGAATATGATATCGAAGGAAGTTTTAAACCAGCGTCCCCGGTTTATTATCATTGATGGTCTGGACGAATGTATAGACCGCAAATCACAAGATGATATCCTCAAGTTCCTTGCACAATCCGCTCGGCAGCTCACCACCCCCTTCCATTTCCTTATTGCCAGTCGACCTGAGCTGGAAATCCGCGACACCTTCAGCTCAGATATCCTGCGTTCCATTACCCATACCCTTCCACTCGAACACGACTACCAATCCGATGAGGATATTCGTCATTTCCTTACATCTAAATTTCAAGAACTTCGCTCAAGACGACCACACCTTCCAGAATCCTGGCCACCCAAGGAGGACATCGACAGTCTCGTCGAGAAATCCTCCGGGCAGTTCATTTATGCTGCAACGGTGATTCGTTACATCGAATCCCGGCGTGATCAACCGGAGGATAGACTACAAACTGTCCTCGAACTGAGATCCTCTGAGACAGACACCCCATTTGCAGCCCTCGACGCACTCTACCTCCAAATCTTCTCTTCCGTCGACAAGAATCAAATTGATAATGTTTTGAAAGTCCTCAGTGCACTCGTACTCTTAAAGAACTATGAGGTGGACAGGCTCGCCTCTGTAGAAAAACTTTTCGGATATCGATATGGGCAGTTAGAAGGTGTGATGGGGGATGTGGTTGCGCTTGTCGACATCCCAATCAAGCGAAGGCTCCCTGTCAAAATTTACCATGCCTCGCTTCCAGATTTCCTTCTTGACCCCTCTCGATCACGAGACTTCTTCTTGGATTCCCCACGAGCATATGCGAATTTGGCACTCCAATACCTGCGTTTAAATCATGAGCGGTGGGGTATGTAAAATTTTACCATCAAGGGCCCGATATTGATATGTTTCTTCCGATTCCAGATCACCAACATTTGGCTCGAGCCGTACAATGTATTGCGAAGTCGGTTCCTACGAGCGAGCTGATCGATACGTTGCTACATTTCAATCTGTGGCAGAGGGTGGGCGACCCTCAATCCCAGTACACAGTATTGACGCAAGGTTTTGTCTTTCTTCGGTGGCTTGAAGAACAGGCAAGTCTCCCTCTCTAATTATGATCCGTTTTTTGTGTTTTTTTTTGTGTTGGTCACGCTAATCCTGGCTCACATAAGTCATCCAATGGTCAAGTTCTGGAGTTATACGAAGTTCAATTTCGCAACTTCGACAAATGGGTCCTCGAAGTGCTCAGAGAAATGCCGCACGACTACCAAGCCTTTTTCCCTGCAGCTATATGTCTCTATTCCACCTCTTCTGACTCGCAGTCCCTGACGGAGACGAGCACCAACGTAGTGATTGACATTCTTTGGCTAGTCACCGAACAATACAAAGGTTCATATACATTGACCGTCTGGCTCTCCCCCCAGTGGGGAGATGACACCCCACCACCTTTCCGCTACCTCTCCGAATTGCTCAACGACCCTTCTAGGGCGGCCGAATTCCTGGTTACCGAAAAACACTTCGCAAATTTTTCATTTCTCTGTGCTGGGCTCGCATTTGGACAGATGCCGTACGTTGTTCTCAATGTGCCAATGATTATTTAACGACCCAGCTCAGCCGCCCAGGAAGGGCAGATCTCGTGCCCGACTTCGAGGCTACAACTTTGGAGTGCCTATGTTTATCTCTCCCTCGCAGCTCCAAATCTCCTGAACTCGTTCAATTACTACGATCCCATGCGTTCCAGCTTGGCCCTCCGAACGATGGACTGCAGAAGGAGCGAGAAGAGACGGTTACGGCGTCTTTGAAGTACATCGAGGTCAGTATTCACGCACCACAGCCCTTTTATTTTAGTGCTCTCTGTCCTTGACTCATTGAGTGACTTCGTGCAGCGCTGTGAAGCTTCCAACAGGGGAAGTCATCGACATCATGATGAGCGCAATGGGACAAAGTTGAAGAAGCATCACAGCCTTCGCCACCGCCTCCATCGGCTAAAGACGCTAATTTTTTGTTGAAGTCTCCCAATATATCACACCCTTCCGTCTTGCGTTCATGTTTTTTCTAGACTTATTATCATATGCTGGCGAGAACGAGACTATGACAGGGAAGTGCGCCAGAGCTTTGGCAACTCAACAAATAGGACATATTTACTTGGGGTATTCCAGGCCCGAAGCATTTTTTTTAGACGAAGCAATTGCCTCTATTTTGATCATGGCACTCAAGGTTCTGTTCCAGCTTGGAGCTGCCGATTCAAGCCTCCTACTTTGGGATTTTTTTTTAGATGCAAAGCAAATTGTACCGGCAAATGTTACGCCCCAACGGATGGTACTTCAAATCAATAACATTGTCATACGCCCATACTTTTACGCAAAATTCCCCTACGTATTCTGAAAGCCCGCCCAATATTTTGTGGCAAATTAATATTAATAAACTCTCGCTCTTCCTAAAAGATGGGTACTAATTTATAAATTTAGATATCACCTCTCAATGGTGTTACACCGGAACAACAGAAAAGAACCATTGCCTTGCCAAGTTCTAAGATTATGGTTAACTATCGCTAAGTATATGGCGGAATCCCCAGTTCTAAAATTTAAATTTCCACTACTTATCTTTAGGCAGGGGATTCGTCTGTACAATTGCTCGGAAACGCAAAAAAATTGCTGTGCCACCGGCCACCGAACTTAGTCTGATATAAGATGACAAACTGAAAGTACGTACATACACAATTCCGGATCGAACACTCCTTTAACGTTAACAAGTTGGCTCTGTGGTCGTGAGAATGGCCGGTGCGAATCTCTTCTCAAGCTGCTGCACCCTCCTTCAACTTGGCCATAAACATGTCGAACGATGAGGACATGTCATTAGCGCCTGCAGCACCAGCTATGTTTCCTAACTCATCGATCAAAACTATCAAGGGAGGAACTTTTGTAGCTGCAGAACAGTATACAAATTACAATATCCAGGGTACCAGTAAAGAAGGCCAAACAGGTATGGGTAACCTACGTGCATGTCTTCAACCAACTGACATTTCGCGGTACATCAGTGCTTCAGGTTCTTCGCAAACGTGTCGCCCTCGGCGCCTTCCACGACGCTGCTGAGCGGTTCGACCCTCCAAAATGTTACCCACACACTAGAGAAGCAATCCTGAACAAAATAATGGCATGGGTCGAACAGCGCCCTGAGAACCTGGATCTTTTTTTCTTGTGGATTTACGGTCCTGCAGGAGCAGGGAAATCCGCGATCGCGCAAACCATCGCAGAGTTATGTGTGGAGGCGAAATTATTAGCCGCAAGTTTCTTTTTCTCTCGGACAGCTGCTGGGCGGAGCGATAACTCACGCCTGGTAGCAACCCTCACTTGGCAATTAATTCAGTCGATCCCGGAAATCCGTGAACACGTCCTTGCATTACTTGAGCGCGACTCAACCATCGTTTCTCGAGCTCCGGCTACGCAGATGAAGGCTTTGATAGTCGACCCTTTGAACATGATCTCGAAGGAGGTTTTAAACCAGCGCCCCCGGTTTATTATCATTGATGGTCTGGACGAATGTGTAGACCGGAAATCACAGGAGGATATCCTCAAGTTCCTTGCACAATCCGCTCGGCAGCTCACCACCCCCTTTCATTTCCTTATTGCCAGTCGACCCGAGTTGGAAATTCGCGACACCTTCAGTTCAGATATCCTGCGTTCCATCACCCACACCCTTCCACTCGAGCATGACTACCAATCCGATGAGGATATTCGTCATTTCCTTACATCTAAATTTCAGGAACTTCGGTCAAAACGACCACACCTTCCAGAATCCTGGCCACCCAAGGAGGACATCGACAGTCTCGTCGAGAAATCCTCCGGGCAGTTCATTTATGCCGCAACAGTGATTCGTTATATCGAGTCCCGTCGTCATCAACCGGAGGATAGACTACAAACTGTCGTCAAACTGAAATCCTCTAAGACAGACACCCCATTTGCAGCCCTCGACGCTCTATACCTACAAATATTCTCATCTGTTGAAAACGATCAAATCGATAATGTTCTGAAGGTCCTCAGTGCACTCATACTGATCAAGAAATACAAGATAGACGGACTCGACTTTTTAGAAGAACTCTTTGAATATCGGCCTGGACAGTTGGAAGGCGTGATGGGTGATATGGTTGCGCTTGTCGATATTCCCACTGGCCGGCGGCTCCCTGTCAAAATTTATCATGCCTCGCTTCCAGATTTTCTTCTTGACCCCTCTCGATCGGGAAACTTCTTCTTGGATCCCCCACGAGCCTATGCACATCTGTCGCTCCAATGCCTGCGTTTTAATCGTGGGTGGTGGGGTACGTGAAAATTTACCACGGAACGTCCGGCGTTGATAGGTTCTGATTCTAGATCACCGACATTTGGCCCGAGCCATAGAATGTATTGCAAAGTCAGCCCCTACTACCGAGCTGGTTGATGTGCTGCTACACTTTAATCTATGGGGGATGGCGGGGGATCCTCAATTCCGTTACAAAATATCGACGCAAGGTCCTGTCTTTCTTGCGTGGCTTGAAGCACAGGCGAGTCATGAATTTATTTTCTTTGCTTTTATTCTAGCCACGCTAATCCAGACTCATAGAAGTCATCAAATGCTCAAACTGTCGAGTTGTATAATGTTCAATTTCGCAATTTCGACAGCTGGGTCCTTGAAGAGCTCAGAGGAATGCCGCACGAGCATCAAGCCTTTTTCCCTGCAGCAATATGTCTCTATTCCTCATCTGACTCGCAGTCCCTCTCGGAAACGGGTGTCAATGTGGTTATTGACATTCTTTCGCTAGTCACCACACAAAACGAAGGTTCATACCTAACTACCTGGCTCTCCCACCACTGGACAGACGATCTTCCACTACCATTTCGCTACGTCTCCGAACTTCTCCACGACCCGTCTCGAGCGGCCGAATTCCACGTTACTGAAAACAAATTCACGGACTTTGCACTTCGCTGTGCCAAGATTGCATTTGGGGTGATGCCGTAAGTTCTGTCTTTATAAGTCTACGATGTGCTCTAAAACCCAAATCAGTCGCCCACAAAGGGCGGACCTTGCGGATGACTTCGAGGTTACGACTTTGCAGTGCCTATGTTTATCTCTCCCCCGTAGCTCCAAGTCTCCTGAACTCGTTCAATTACTACGATCTAACGCGTTTCAACTTGGTCCTCCGAACGATGGAGTTAGGAAGGAGCGAGAAGAGATTGTTACGGCGTCTTTGGCGTACATCGAGGTCAGCGGTGACAGGCCACGGCCCTTTTATGTTAGTGTTCCTAGTCCTTATTGTGCGACTTCTTGCAGCGCTGCGAACCTTCGAACGGGCGAAGTCATCGACATTATGATGATGAGCACAGTGGCACGAAGTCGAAGAAGCGCCAAAGCCTTCGGGATCGCCTCTATCGCCTTAAGAGACTAATTTTTTGTTGAGCTCTCTCGGTAGATCACACCCTTTCGCGTTCATGTTTTTTTTTGAGGAAAACTCCAGTCTTTTAGACAGGAGGCAGACCTTACAGCGGCAGACAAGCGCGGCCAAAGCAGCGAAATTCTCCAACTCAATACTCCCTGCCCCCCAAACGTAGTTATTCCACTAGGGCTCAATTTCGAGGCTCTGCAAATCCTAGTCCGATGAATGGCCGATGGATCCGAGGTAACGCGGTCACTTGTATGATCACGCGATTTTGCAGCTGGAGGAACGAACGAAAACATTTCGGGGGTTTGCGCTTCTCCAACGAATAAGCGAGGGAACGTGTCGGGTCTGTTAGAAAACCAGACAACATCTGCCGGTACTCGTAGTAAGATTGTCCAGGATCAAGGGAATGGAATGCATATCTTACCATACCGTCGTATTTCTCAAGTTACGCATCCGAGAGAAAGCTCGATGAATCTGCTGCCAGTTCCCGTTGATGCGACAATGAGGGACACGAACATCTGTCCAAAGATGGGTGAGGCCGGTGAAGACTCGATGTTCATTTCTGAGTCCTTGGGTCATGAGGTAAATCAGGATTTAGTGTGGTCGCAGGCAGATGAGCCCTTTTCAGCAGAGAGCACAAAATCACCACTGCGTCCGTCCTTTAGATATAATGTGGTTATTATCGGTATGCAGCGGATTCCAAGAAGACGACGTAATGTTGTTGGTAAATATGGCTGGGCAGACGATGTTGGTGGAGAGCTGAGCTCAGGGATGTGTTTGTTCGCATGTTATCGATCGTCCGAATCATCCATCCATCCGCCCAAGCCAAAAAAATTGTGGCGACTCCAGGCTTACTTCTAACTCGATCCATCATGTCTTCAACAGCTAGCCATCAAAAGATCCTGGTCGCTGTGGTCGGCGTCGGACTCGTGGGATCAGAGTTCATCAATCAACTCCTCTCCATCCCACCACAATCCTCTCCATTCAAACTCATCTCACTTTCCTCTTCATCACGGACTCTCTTCACGGGGAAGGCCAATCCGATCGAACCAAATGCACCCTGGAAATCCCTGCTTGCGTCCTCGAAGGAGGCGGCAGACCTGAAGACCTTGACTGCACATCTAACGCAGCTCGTCGGGGAGAAGGAACGTGTTGCGTTGGTGGACAATACTTCATCGGAGGATATCGCGGGCATGTACCCTGCCTGGTTGAAGGCCGGAATTAATGTCATTACGCCCAATAAAAAGGCGTTCTCTGGCGACGCGGAACTCTTCGCGAAAATCTTGAGTGCTAGCCAGGAGAGTGGTGTCAAGTTCTTGAACGAGGCCACAGTCGGCGCTGGTTTGCCAGTAATCGCCCCGCTCAAGGAGCTAGTGGCAACGGGTGATAAGGTATGTCCTCTGTAACTGGACAATCCGATGGTAATGAATGATTTTCAACCACGGTAGATCATCAAAATCGAGGGTGTATTCTCTGGGACTATGAGCTATATCTTCAACAACTTTTCAACCGGAAAACCGGATGGACCCGCATTCTCCTCGGTTGTCGCCATAGCAAGAGAGAAGGGCTATACTGTGCGCATACATTTGACTTATCTTCCGCCCATGTCTAATCTCGAAACCAGGAACCCCATCCTGCGGATGACCTCAATGGTTTCGACGTCGCCCGAAAACTCACCATTTTATCCAGGTTGATCTCCTCAGCGCCTTCCACATCGCCATCGAAACTGCCGGCCCTCCAGTCTTTCATCTCCGTGCAAACAGCATCGCTTATCCCAGCAGCCCTTGAAGGCATCGCAACCGGTGATGAATTCATCAAACGTCTACCTGAATTTGACGAGGAATTCGACAAGCTGCGTAAAGAAGCCAGCGAAGAGAACAAGGTCCTTCGATTCGTAGGCGTCGTGGATGTTGCTAGTGGTCAGGTCAGAGCTGGATTGGAAAAGTAGGTTACTCTCCCTTTTTTTTGTTTTTTTGTTTTTGCGCGTTCTCAATTTCTGGACATCACGCTGATTCAATACGGCAGATATCCCATAGATCATCCATTCGCCACCTCCCTGGGTGGCTCGGATAACATCATCATGTTCCATACTGAGCGGTACAGCCCGCGCCCACTCATCGTACAAGGCGCCGGCGCTGGTGCGGCTGTCACCGCAATGGGCGTGCTGGGCGACCTCTTGAAGTTGGTTTAATGGCCGTAATGGCCGAAACCGGGAATGAAAAAACTCCGCGACTTGGCAAAAATATGGCAAGATAGAAATGGTCCCGACGTTGTGTGAATGTAATGTAGATCTATAAAATTGCTTTAAGAAACAATTACTTACCGCTTCTATCCAAACACGATCCGAAGGGCTTACCACAGAGATTACTACATGTACAGTTATCTTCGTTTGGGCGTCGTCTCTCAATTTCTTACCCTGCATTACCCAACGATCGGAAGTGGAAACCTGTACTATATACCTCGTAATGCTGTAAGTCCTTGACGTGAACGGGCTTGGCTAACGCGTGGCTCAGCAGGCACCCAATGAAATCCCAACTGCAGGCCGGTGGGCGTTCGCAATCCATTTATAGTGTTCAACGGTGGCTTTCTTGAACTTTTCACGCTCTTTGAGTTTTCTCCCTGGCGAATAGCGCATCGATATCTACCGGAACCTGATATGCCAACTCCGAGGCATTGTTTACACCGTCGGGAAAATTCCTGGAAATTTTGAAGCATTATTCAATGTGTTGGAGCGATGGGCCGCTCAACATTCGCTATCTATGCACAGCTTCATCCCTGTTGAAGTGATCGATTCAGGCAACACCCTGCTTTTATTTTGACATTCGGATAAATCGTATATATAGGCTTCTTTCGTCCCTCTCGCCATTCTTCATTGTTGTCTTTGCACGCCAACGTGCTTTTTGGTTTAGTTCATCCATCCCCCGCGAATCCGTCATGTTTCAACACCACCCACGACGTCGACAATCTCACCACTCTCATCCCTCCGAGGACACCCTCTTCGATGGATCTGGATCATTTCGCAATTCCAGCGTCTCTTATACTTCGGAATCCTATGCTCTATTACCGACCCCATCTTCAGCAGGGTCATCATATCCGCTCAAGCACAACAGCTTGGGACCACCGCAGGTGGAGGAAGAGCAAAAGGAGCTTAGCTGGAGACGACGGTGTGTGCCTTTACAAACGTGCTAATGATTCAGCTAACTTATGCTACTTGCATAGATATATGAGCCCTTATTATGTTATCCCAATCGCCGTTCTTGTAGTGCAGACGCTCCTGCTCGTTCTGTCCTGGACTTTTTTCGCCATTACGTTTACTAAACCCGTACCACTTTCTGTCGAATACGCTATTAAATTCTCAAGGCACGTACAATCCGTGACGATGGTGATGACACTTCTCGCGTCGAGCATCTCATTAGTGTCCGGGGTGTGCGTCCCAAACCCTTTTTCTTGTTTTGATGATGTAGCTAAACAAAGTCTGGAATCGAACAGCCTCTATACTCGTGCTCTGCGATACGCTTTGGCACGTTTCATTGCCACCAAGGTATCTTTATATGCAGTTTTCGGGGCGATTAAGATGGCCAATTCTTCTCCAATCAAAAATTTTACACGACCAACCTGGACGATCGTATCTCTTTTATGTGTTATTGCCATTAATGCACAAACTGCTGGGTGTGTTGTGCCATGAGCTATTCAAGCTAATTACTAATAGTTTATCTAGGTACACAACCCTTCTGACTCCGAAATTCATCGATGTCAAGTCAAACATGATCGGTTATGAACTCGATTTGAAAAGCTTTGGTTTCCAAAAACTCATGGAAACCAATACACAACGTGTCACAGCGGGTAAACTGATTGTTTGGAAGGAGGGAAACCATCTAATAACACACCCTGATAGATATGTTTTCAAGAGTTCTGCCATTGACCGAAGCCAGTGGTGCCACAGCTATCAGCACCCGCTTCTCTCTACCGAGCATTCTCAACTTCGGCCAGTTTTCCTACCTTAATTCAACGCGTACGTCGCATTCGCTCCTCGTGGGTTTTAAATGAATTGACGGTCATTAGTCGGAATCCTACCCGTTGTGATCGACGAAGTGGACAGCAAAATTTTGTCCGAGTCAGGAACAACGATACCTGTAAACGTCAAAGTTGAACAGAAAGTCCCGACGCCTCCCGGCTTCCCTGTTAGCTTCTCGATGTCCCAGCAGGGATTCACCGCGCAGGTGACTTGCAAACAACAGGAATTAGATTCAAGCACGCAAACAAGCCTTGTCCTAAGGTCGCAAAGTGACCTTTTGTTCAATTCAACTGTTACCCTTGCCCAGCTGGACGTCGTTTGTCCCGCAACTACCCAAAATTCTTCGTCGGGTACGCATTTACAGACCACTCTCTTGAAAGTGACTGTACTTAGCAGCAAAATTTAGAACCGGTCTTGACCTCGGCCGAGGTTGATGCGGTTTTTGCGATCTCCTGTCCCGTAAATCAAATAAACGGCAGGAAGCGGTGGGGTACGCTTTTTCTTCCTTTTTCCTCGCATATTTTTATCAAATAACTTGGGGTCGATTTTTAGATTTGATTCTCACTGGTTCTGGTCGTTATAAGGAAATCAAGACCACCATTTGCAGCATTTTCCCTCAAGTCCACGCCGTCACAATCGACTATAACGATAATACCAAGCTTTTCAACTCGAGTCTCCCAAACTTCATCAATGGGACGGAACCACTTGACGGTGAAGATGCACCTTGGGTCGGAGATTTTGCTCTCTCGGTGTTCCTCAAGGGGTTGAACGTCGGTCAAAGCACGACCGGAAATGCCATGGGGGATACTATTTTGTCTTTCATCTCAACTTTGCCCAACGGCACCGACGTCCTGAACGATTTACTAGTGAGTTATATCGTGCTCGATATTCATCGTGACAACGCTGATGGATCCCCAATCTAGGCTCAGTACGTGAGAGGAGTTCTAGAACTGAGTGTTACAGTACGTCATTTGTAACATTTTCCTTTCGAACGCAACCTGATATTTTATGTATTCAGCTCCTGCGAACCGTGTATACGCAGAAACCCAATGGCTTATATCCTGGAGGGGAGAGCGACATTCCAACAAGTATGCGCATAGCGACGAATGGCACCTACGTAGCCACTACAGTAGGGTGGCGTCAGGGTACCGAAACGGCTTTTGGTATCCTCCTTGCACCGACATTTGTATCATTGATTTCCATTCTAATCGTCATCGCCACGCTCGCAGCAAAGGGCAGAAACAAAGAACCGGAAACCAATCGCTACTTCGATCCCGGTAACATCCTCCATATTATTTCTGCGGCTTCGGCTGGTGGGATGCAGACCCCTTTCCCTCCCTTCCATGAAAACAAGGTCGACGACCAGTGCGAGAGTGTCATGATAACCCTGGCCCCTGTAAACGGGGGTAACAGTAGACCAGGGTTTATTAATCTTAACTAGTAGCATCCTTTCTAGCAATACGGACGTCAAGTATTTGCGATCGACACACGAATTTTGACGACTGTAGCATACGCACTATATATCCTATTATTATTTATTAATTATTGCTCTGTATCTTCAGTAATCGCGCATCAAGAATGGCTCTCTTACCACACCCTAGTCGAGCAAAAATGTTCATTGTTTTTAACTCCACTACATTCCTAACGGTAATGAACGTCCACGAAGCAATCTACATACTTTTACCTAATTGTTTTACCAGAAAAGCCACCCAAGCTGCGCTTGGCCGTGCAGAGCTTATCGCAGCGCTTCCTGGGGCTCGCGTGCGCGTCGACGGACTCGTCGACGGACTTGCTGGCGGATTTCGCAATAGCAGCCAAAGGAGGAGTAGGGATTGCCTTCCCAGGTGGGCCAACAGAGATGCCAAGGTCACGGACCTCTCCATTCACGATGTCATAAACCCAGCCGTGGATGAAAACATCGCCGATGGGGCCATTTTCGCCTGAGCGTCTCGTGAGAGTGGTAGAGTTACCGGCGCCCGATTTCAAGAGAGTATAGTGCTGTAGAGGCGTTAGTACAAATAGAGGGTGAGGTAATGGAACTTATACGTTTGTGATGACGGAGTCAGCGGCAACGCGGCGGACTGAAGCCTTGACATTCTCCTCAACAAGAGCGCGGAATCCAGCTAAAGATCATTCATTAAAAAATGACCAAGGTTCTCGGGAAGATATGAGCATGGCTTACGCTCATTGATTTCGGGTTCCTCAATACCAGTCTGATTGGCGTTCTTGGTCCTAAGCTCGACGATCTCGGGCCTGTGGATTCACAAGAATAAGCGCTCGAGTACGTAATGATTGCTTTATCGCTTACCTGTTCGATGTGCGGAAGATCTCGCGGATAGGTTCTATCCAATTTTGGACAGCACCATTGGCGGCATCAATTTGAGCACTCGGGGTGGAAGCAATCGCAGCGGCGACACCTCCACAACCATAATGACCCATCACAATGACATGTTTCACACCGAGCACCGCAACAGCGTATGAAAGGACAGATTGACTGGCGAATGGGTATATTCATGAACAGCACACCAATGATGAGAAATAAACTCACGCATTAGCGTCAGAGCTCTGGAATTGGTTAGCAATGTTCCGTTCTGTAAACAGCATCCCAGGTTTCGCGTTGAAAACAGTGCCCTCGCTCACACGGCTGTCTGAACATCCCAAGAACATGAACGGAGGTGCTGTAATTAAAGTATATCAATGTCCGACGTGCAATTATAGGGGGTAGACGCCTCATACACTGGCCCTCATCGGCCAACTTCTTCAGGAGTTCAGGGTCAGTGGCAGCGAGGCTGTCGCGGAAAGCTTTGTTTCCCGTTGAGAGCAGCTCGAGGTCTGTCGAATTTTCGCGGGCGACCACCTTTGCAGATTGTTCGCGTCCAATGACACGGATTTCCCGTCGCTGGTGGTGTACAGGGTGGGTAAGAACAGAGGAGATTGCCGCAAGGACAAAAAAAAGGCTGAAGGCATGCATGGTAAGGAGTGTGAAGAAATGTACTGCTGTGTTGTAGCGAATTGGCACAGAGTCAAAAACAACGACTGGCGTAGAAGAAAAAGGTGGCGAAGCTGGCGCCGTCGAGAAAGAGAGAACCTCTAGGGAATCAACCCGGAACCAAAAAAAAAAAAAAGGACTAGAGTGACGGGAAGGAATGGAGATGCTTGCCTAGGTGCTGGACACGACCTTCTTATACAATCCCCCAATTGTCTCAGTCTCTTTCAGCCCAGCAACCATCCTTCAAACAAAGCAGTTCGACTCTTGGCCCCTTGGCAGATGCTATGTAAGCCCTAGTACTGGCTTGGTGTCCTTGGCGGAGACCTTGCACAAGAGAACAGGCCCGAAAACCAAAGCACATGGCAACATGGGGAGAACTAAGACAAGAAGACACAGCGTCCAATGTAAAAGGTATGTTATGAATTGGTTTGAGTTTTGTTCTTTTTTGACGATGGCGACCTAGTTCTTGAATGAGGTCCAAGCCAAATAAGCCTCTGGAAAGTGTGAACTTGCCCAGGGTCCGGGGAACTGGCGTTGATGGGAGTTGCCTACTATCCTGATGTTTACACCGGTTTTGATGACACAGGGCTTTTTCGAATCGACAATCATTGGTTCGTCACTGCTAGGTCAACGACCCCAGCACGTTCGACGACAACATGCAAATTATTCTTCGCGATGACGTCGTTACGCAATGAGGCAAATTCGAATTCAACTGAACAATATATGGATTGGGGTGCATCTGTTATCATTCCTTCCTACGACGTGCTGGTTCATCAGGGTCAAATGGTTGCCATGAGGAAATGATCACAAGAGTCCCCACCTCAATCTTCTAAAAATATTCCGCTGAATCCTGATGCCATTGCAAGCTCGCTTCCTGGAGACGACTTGGCAGATAAGTCAATTCTTATCAAAGAGATCCGGAAATACTGTTGCAGAGTGCGGCCTGGAGTTCGCTTGGGAGTTCGTTCAACTGTTCGGCGTTTGGCGTAAAGCTGCCAACCGCTATTTGTTTGTGCCTGTGTGAAATAGGTTACTTACCACCAACTGCCAGTCACGTCGGATTAGCGCTGGGTGAAGGTAATCGAGGTGTGTACGGACAACAGTTCGTGAATAGGTCATTTGATAAATATTTCCCCAGCGATCATGGTTTTCGATCTAGAAAATGAAGACATTCTCAGCGACTCGCTTGAATTCCTGGGGGGGAAACCGGTCATCGACGACAGTAATATTCGATATGGTCCACTGGTATTGACACTAGCACCCAAGGTACGAGTGTGGTTTAATCACACCCTATCACACCCCAGATCAGCCAATTGATTGCTCTCGCTTAGGAAGGCAAAGTGCGCTCAGTTGCCATTTACTTATTGCGAGATCTTCAAACTCAAATATGAAGGCGAATACACTGTTGGCAGATCACATATTCTCCCCAGCTTTATTTCTCGCTGAACGGATTGAAAGAAATCTACTTGATGCAGAAGGCAAGACTGGTATGCTATGACATTACACAGTTTGTATTTTTGATCAATATTCTTGCATCTTAGTGCTCGAACTCGGTGCAGGAAGCGCCCTGCCATCCCTGTTGTTAAGCACACAGGCAAATCCCCCATCTCTCGTCGTCGTCACCGACTATCCAGATGAGGGAATTTTGGGCAATTTGAGGAAGAATGTGGAAAGGAATAGTGCGGTGGTAACGAAGGGTTGTGCGGTCAAATGTGAAGGGTACGATTGGGGAACTGATCCAGCAAAACTGCTGTGAGTCTGGATCTCACCTTATATCACGGACAAGAGACTTAAGATTGAGATAGGGGAATTTTGCGTGCGTCGAACGGCGAGAGGGACGGCTACGATGTCGTTATCCTGTCAGATCTACTCCATTTCTTTGCTTCGCATGATGTGCTAGTAGCCTCTGTGCGGATGCTGTTAGCAAAGGCACACAGTGCTCGGGTATACGTTGGGGTGAGCTCTCATGCTCATACCATGACATTCAATTCTTTCTGAGTCCTGACCATTTCCATACTGAAAGGCGGGAAATTATACAAACGCCAACGTCTGCGACAATTTTCTCGAGGCAGGCAGCGCAGTTGGTTTGCATTTCGACGAGATCGTGGACAAAGAGGTGGACAAAAAATGGCTGGGTACGCTGCCCGTAAGCAACCTTGACCACGAAGCTTTGAGGTTGCGCAAAATTAACTGTCGGTATTGGGTTGGCCGCTGGCACGAGTCACTGTTTACTTGACTGGCCGCGTTTCAATGAAATCTTCCAATTCACCCAAAACTTATATAAATGATTCATGACCACTATCGATAATACGTCTTTAGAATTTTTTTTCGCAGTGCTCCTATTACGCCTTTATGAAGCAAGAACATAGGGGCCCCAGTAACCGACGCGTCACGACCATGTGACGGGCGCGTTTGTTCGCTCAGGTTCGCGTTGCGATCAAAGACCATCGACTTTGGTTCCCTCACACCGTCGACTCACATGTCATAGTCACCAACGTGCACTGAATCCCTAGAATATGGGAATTTCTGGTCTCTTGCCGGCTCTGAAACCGATACAAGTCACCAAACATTTGTCGGAGTATTCTGGGAAGGCCATTGCGGTCGACGCGTACGTCTGGTTGCACAAGGGTGTGTATTCATGTGCCACAGAGCTGGCGACTGGGAAGAACACGCACAAGTGAGTTTTCTGTTTCTTTCCTTGTCATGTAGAAGCGTTTCAGATGCGTTGCCATGCCACATGGGTGTAAATTAACGAAACTCTTTTGCAGGTATGTCGACTACGCAATGCACCGCGTCCGACTCTTGAGACATCATCGTATTGAGCCCTACATCGTTTTTGACGGAGGACCACTGCCAGCGAAGAAGGGAACGGAGAGCGAACGGAAACAAAAGCGGGAGGAGAACTTAGCTCGTGGAAAGGCATTGGTGGCACAGGGCAAACACTCGCAGGCGCGAGAATGTTTTATCAAATGCGTCGATGTAACACCGCAGATGGCTTTCCAATTCATCAAGGTGTGTTTTGTAATTGCCCAATCGTTGGTGGAAAATTCTAACCTCTTGTTGGTATGATGTACAGGCTTTACGAGCTGAATCTGTCCCATATGTCGTGGCACCCTATGAAGCAGATGCCCAGCTCGCATACCTCGAGCGCGTCGGAATTGTAGACAGTATTCTGACGGAAGACTCTGATCTCCTTGTCTTCGGTTGTAAAACTGTTCTCTTCAAACTCGACCCAGTTGCCAGCACTGTCATCTCCATCTCCCGCAAGGACTTTGGCTCCGTAGCTGCGTCATCTTCAGACCCCAACGGTATCTCCCTTATCGGCTGGTCCGACGTGCAATTTCGCGCGATGTCAATTCTGAGTGGCTGTGATTATCTCCCGAGTATTCCTGGTGTCGGTCTCAAAACAGCTTGTACTCTACTGCGGAAGTGGAGGACGGCAGAACAGGTCGTCAGAGCTATTTTATTAGAGGGAAAGAAATCGGTGCCTCTGGGTTACTGGAAGCAGTTCCAGCTGGCGGAGAAGTGCTTTCTCCACCAGCGCGTTTATTGTCCCAGATTGGAGAAATTGGTGCATTTAACGGATGTTAGTGACGATTGGACCGCCGAGTTTGATGCATACGTCGGAAGGTGCTCTCTTTTTCTTTCTCGAAATCCACGGGATAACTGATGGAATTTACCAGCGATATGGAGCAGTCTCTGGCGCAAGGTATTGCCCGAGGAGATGTAGACCCTACGACCTTTTTGCCTATGGCCGACATCAACTCTGGTTTTGTTCCTCGCGCCCTCAAACCACTTGTAATGGTTCCAAACAGCCCCAACAAATCATCAAACAAATCATCGAATGCCAAAGGCAAAATGCGAGAACCCCATAAATCTGGTGGCATTCTCAGTTTTTTCGGTCTGTAATCACTTCTCATCCCATTGGTGTACTCTGATTTCTTATGGTTGGTGTTTTAGGTCCCAATCCCGTCATTCCTCCGCGTCAAAAGCAGAATTCACCGGCGGTAGTCAAGCCTCTTGGACTCGCGGGCAAAGCTAGTGGGAAGCGCACTCTCGCAGAGGTCATGGAGTACGACATGGAGCGGAAGAAGAAAACTCGAAAAAGCTCATCTCCGATGCGATCGACGCAATCGAAATTCTTTTCCAAAGTAGACACGAGGTCAGGGAGCGTCCAACGCCGACACAGCGACATCCTTCCTATCGCTGGCCCATCACGACTGCAGAACGAGGATAAGGAGAACAGGCACTTTGCGGTGGACGATGAGGAGGCGGAAACCTCTGAACCTGACCTTGACGGCACCGAACTTTCGTTGAAAGCCCAATTTGGTGCTGACGTCAACATGGAAGATGTGAACGCGGACGACTTCCCGGATGTTGTTGAGCAGGAAGATGGATATATATCGCCCTCTCCTTCGTGTTGTAAAGACGCTCAAGATTTGTCATCTCCGCTACAAGCTGGACATTCTCCTCGACCGCGGAACCGCGACGACGACCTGGAGATGGGGCCCACTGGTATGATTACCACTGACGTCGAAGACGAAGATGAAGCTTCCTTTGGGGCTGAAGCCATTTCGAGCCCGATTTCTGTCAGGCGGCCTACGAACCATCGACGAGAAGTGTATCAGACGCCTTCGAGGAGGCGCAATGGAGGTCAAGAACTACTGATTAATATTTTGGTGGGACCAACGCCGACGCCAGCAAAGCCAAGGGAGGGCATATACCCAGATCTTGATGAAGTACCTTCACCTACACTCTATCGCGGCCCAGATATGAGGCATCTGTTAGGGGACGATGCATCGACAGAACTCGATGTGGACGAGCGACCTAACAAGAGCAGGTCAGCATCGGGTACAGCATCCCCTCCAAGTCCCTCACCAGAAACGCCCAACCTTGGCGGCGAGCAGGCACCGAAAGTGATCATCGACATCGACAACTTCGAGGACCTAGCCGACGAGGAAGAGCGTAGAGTTTGCGAGATTTCGACGAGAGCGAATACCGTTATGAATGGTTGGAGGGACCGATGGGCATTGCCTTCTAAAAAGGCCGTTCCAACACCACTCATTGTGGGTAAGCGAAAAGCTTCACCTCAACGACTTTCGCGTGGCTCTCCCAGCAAATTGAAGAAGCCGTTCACTCCAGGTGCAAGGCCAGCGCATGCCTTTAATTTACGGCGCAACGAGACAAATGTGACTCCGGCTGGACGTCACTCCCTTGGTTCTAAACACCCTCGTTCGGCACCTGCCAAGTTCGTAGTGGGCGGCGGCATGAAGTCAAACTCTCCAGCGATGAGAAACACAGTTAGGCCAAAGCGAAGTTTCTTGTTGTTCGAGACGGTTAATCGGACTACCACGACAACATCGGCGTCAAGAGAGCGACAGGTTGTTGACCTTACGATGGCCGACAGTGTTCAGAGTGTAGATCTTGTTTCCTCCGTCCCGCCAAAGAATTCTAAACCTGGTGGATTGAAATCTGAGATGACGCCGATCGCGCAGGCTCATTTTGAGCAATTCTGGTTAGTTTGCCTCTTTCATTTTGCTTTTTTCACCCTTGTAACCCCCGCTAACAATGGCTTATAATTTCCCTAGTTGTCCTTGATCCCTTTCAACGACAATCGGGGAGTTCCTCCCTCGACCGTGATACCCCATCTCCCCGTTCTCATATTAGTAGGAAACTTTAACTTGAATATTGCTCTCCATGCTATCGTTATCGTAAATATGTATCGCTATTGCATAGAATTGTTTAGCTCATTGCTTTTGAAGCCTGGAGTGTCGGTGGCCGAACGCCAAGGATCATTATTTTTTCTCGAAATAAATGCATTGATCTGCCAAGCTCACACCTTCTGTGTCAATCGCGAGGATCGGAAGGAAGGAGGATCAGCTGGTAAAAATGTGCCTGACACAGCAACTGCCAATTCAATCCATGGATGGAGAAGCGGGAATTCTCCTCCGATGGAAATAATAATTTCACTTTATCGACTTTCTGGCACTGGAGTGCTCGAGGCTTGATGTTTGGAACCTGTTGCCCGACGAAGGGTGTCACGATACAGCACGCTATTGACCAATCCAATCGGAATATCATAAAGCTCTGGAATGGCGTTGGGTTCCACAGATGCGAGGTAAGGATTATTAACGACATTGTCCTCCTGAGACGGCAGGGAAATGCGACTATCTATAAGCACACACATAATCAATGTTACTGCAGGATTTTTAACTTGCCAGGATTCATGGACATACCTGTGATGGAGCTCAACTCATCGAAAGCGGGCGTCGCACGGATAGCGATGGCAGAGTAGGTGATATAAGTCAACACGACCACAACTATCGTCCATGAGGGGATTAAAAGAGCCCATTCACTATAAAAATCAAAGCGTGACAAGAATTTCAGCCATCAATACCTTCCGCCCAAGCACACCACACTCCAAAAGTAAGGCGGAAGTACGAACCGGTTAGGATACCACGTCACTCCAAGCCATTGAATCCATGCATCCGGGAGCAAAGCCCATAGTATATAGAGCACGAAGAGTAGATACGTCGAGGTCCATGCGACGAAGCCGTAGAATTCGGGTGCTCGGCTTCGGCGGTCCTCTGGCTGGGGTGGCCAAGGATAGGGTGCGGTGGGTGAGCGGGGTGAAGTGTCTAAGAGGATGTCGGAGGGAGAATTTGCCATACAAGCATTTTTTGGTGAGGAAGGAATACGAGCGGCGGGATTGGCAGTGGTTCAAAATTGATTCGCGTGTTCATGTCACGCATTATTCTCACGGAGATAACATAATTGAGCAAAAGACAGCAACGCAGCAAAGACAAATGTACATCCAGGTACGTGGTACATGTATATATAAAAAACATAGCTATGTGCAGGTGGTATCATCATTGCATGGTCAATGGTTGTGAAATGAGGAATGTGAGCGTAGGTTCAGGGTTTCTAATCCACAAAAGGAGAATGAAGGTCTGATTGGGTGCAAATATCCAAAAGTTCTTGATGTTAATTCAAAATGGAGAAATTGATTCCTTGTCATAAGAAGTCCTATCCAAAGTGGGCTTTATCCTTGTTTTTACCTCCACTTTTTTTGATTGGTAAATTCAATGGATTATACCATCGTATATATAGCCACCGCCGGACCCGGAAGGACGCGAAACTGACAAAAACAATAAACATGAGTATGCCATAACATTCACGGAGCAGTAGCGTTGTCAGGAAGCTAAGAAGAAGCAGTGTGATGAGTTGGGGTTTCTTAACCATCAGGTGGGACAGGGAGGGAGATAGGAGAACGAGAAGAAGAAAAAGGGGTCATTGAAGAGACGAAAAAAAAAAAAACGCAAGGCAAAAGAAAAGGTATTTACCTGCGATGGATGGTACGGATGCGACCCCGCATCCAAATACGAATTTCGCTCCTCAAAGTCCATCATGGAAAGGCTGTCGAGACCCGAGTCTCCATGTGCGGCAGGTCGCAAGATTTTGCTGTAGTTATATGTACTTGCTGAGATACGAGGTGAGATCGAGGTGCTCGAAGGTGGGGTGGCGAAAGACGTTGCCGATGGCGATGGCGATGTCGACGTATGAGGGAGAGCGGAAGTACACGTGGTGGAGCCTGATGAACTGGACGGGCACGGAGGAGAACAATTACAATTCGAGGTCGCCTTTGAGGATGCCGCCAAGTTCGACCCAGAACCTGAGCCCCTCAGGCCGTACCCGGGGGATACTCCAGCTGACGAGAACGGAAGGACGGGCCTCAAGGGCAGACTAAATCGCTCCGTTGATACTACATCCCCAAACTCGGCCTCCTCATCAGCCTCTTCCTCTTCTACATCATCCGAGCCACCCTCTTCCTCTTCCTCCTCAAGATCTTGTTCATCGTGCACCTCCCTGAGTGACGATGCATTCGTGCGCGACATCAAACTCGGCGGCATCCACCTCAACTTAAACTGCGATCCCCTCCCAAGATGACGCGGATGGCTCGGGCCGGTGGTTTCTCCAGCACCTCCGAACCCCGCCATCGAATTCTCAAGCGACGCGCCATCGACACCAAGCCCTTGCGAGTCATGTAGGCCGATTCCGTCACCACCCATACTATTAGGCATAGACAAATCCTGTGAGTGAGCGGGCATTATCACGGGTGGACTAAACCCCACGACATAAGCAGGTTCAGAGGGGCTAGCAGGGGCTGGTATGACCCCGTGTGTGCGTAAATGACGCTTTGCGTTGGAGCGCACGCCGAAAGTTCGCGTGCAGCCGGGGAAGCCACAAGGATATGCTATTTGGGAGGAGAGGTGGTGCATAGGTATAGTTAGTTTTCGGTGAAGAAGTGGGGAAGAAGATATGGTTAGGCTTACGTTTTTCGTTGTTATGGGTGTTCATATGGGTTTTCAACCCGCTGGGTCTGGTGGGCAAGGTCGGGTCAGCAAAAAATGGTATTCCAGACACAACTTGAGAAAGGAACAAGACGCAGGGAAAGAGGTATTTTTTGTCGAACGACAAATAAAATTGAAAGCAGAAAAAGCACCAAAAACCCACCTGGGAAACTTCTTGCCGCAAACCGAGCACTCATGCATTTTTGACTTCTTCTTTTTCTTGGGTGGTCCTTGTGTAGCTTCTTCTCCACCACCAGGCCCTTGCGCTGCCCCGGATTCAGGGGACTTTCCACCCGTTGGTCCATCATCTCTTCTTTCTCCTCCTCTCTTTCCCATGCCTCCTCTTCCTTTTCCTCCTCCGTCACCCAACGCCGACATACTCGATATATGTTTCAGACGCAGCGACCCATCGGTATTCAAAATATCGCCCTCGGCGTCCTCATATTTCACCGATCCGCCGCTTCCACCAATGGAATCCGCGTCGGAGTGTGGGTGAGGGCTCTTCGAGAGCTGTCGGAGTAAGGGTTTGGTGGTTAACGCAGGACGTAACAACCGCGCGCCGCCGATGACTATGGTGCTGGGATCCGGAGACCGGGTGCGAGGATTTGAATTTGGGTGTTGTTTGTGATGGATATGCAGGCCTAGGTTTGGCGCGGAAATTGAATTGTGTAGAGGTACGGTTACGGACGATAACTCGAGATCACTTGCTCGTCGTCCTTGCAAAACGGCCGGGTGATAAGCGGATGCTGTTCATTGAAAAAATGGATTTCTGGCACGGAGAATGTTCTGAGTTAAGAAAAATACATACGTGACGCATCCGAAGTGTTCCTATTTTGATGACGATTCTGCAGATGACCTTGCTGTTGTTGCCTTATATTGCCGATTTCGTGATGGGGTATATTGTGGTGCGAACGTCGGGGTGCTGGTAGCGGCGGCGGCGGGTTATTACTCATGGGAATGGAGGACGATGCATGACTCGAAAGGCCATACGATCCAGCAACGGCGCTCCGCGCACTGATAGTCCTATTTGACTCACTGATGTTGTTCACAGTAGACATGTCATAGGTCAACGGCGCTGCGAGCTGTGGCTGTTGTAACTGTTGCATCTGCGGATGCGAATGCTGCTGGAGTGGTTGGAGCGGCTCTGTTCCGCGTCTCGCATGCCCCGTAGCAACATCCGGGGCAGCGATGGATTGCGTCGGCGCGTAGAATCCAGATCCTGATTGGAGATGCCCGCGCTCATGTGAGAGTGGCTGCCGCTGTATTAGGTGCCCCCGTCCTTGATGCGATGGGTCAGAATGCGATTCCATGTGGTGATACCCCCGTAATGGTTGCCGATAGTCCTGCAAGGGCGGCGTGGACTCCCCTCCCCCTACGAGACGCGTATTTGCGGTTTGCTGGATATGGTGGTCGACCAATGGAGACTCGATATTTATCGAGAGAGACGTGTGGAGATCAGAGTAAGCGTTTGGCTCGGAGACAAGCGGGTATCGCTGGGTTGTGTGATGTTCGTTCATTGCGTGGATATCATCGGTCAGATCGCCCCCATAACTCGTCGATTGGGTGAAGGTATACGGGGTAAGCGAGTGCCCCTGCACACTGCGCTGGGAAGATTCTGGGTATCTGGGCAGTATTTGGTAAGAGTATTCGTAACTGCTCGTTGAGAGTTGCATTTGGGGGTGCTGCAGGTCCACTTGGGGCTGGGAATCGGAGTTGGGCGAGCCGTCGTCCTTGTGTGAATACGAAGTCATGTTCGGAAATCCCTGGTTGTCCATGATCTGGTGGGGCTGGTGAGCGACACAGGTTGTATGTACACGAGGTCCCCAACGCACGATAGCGGTATAATACAATTACAAGATCCTGACCGCCGTCAGAAAAACGCGCCCGGACCAAAAAAGAAGACTTACATTCGAGCGTCAAATGGATTTTAATCCCTCCTACGGCCCTCTGTGTGTTGTGGCAAGAGGCAAGGAAACTTGAACATTGGAACAGGCACGACCTGAGAAGATCAATAATCACGTAATTTATGTTGCGGACCTCTTTCAATTTTGTGCCCATGGGAACTCTCGTATACCACCTAAACGACACATCTTTTGCATCACAGGGATTCGAGGATGTCAACAGGGATTAAAGCCGCCTTCTGTCAACATGATTATCCGCTTCCAATTGTTCGCGGCCCTTTTGACGGTCAGATGAATGGAAGACACAAAAAACCACCTTCCCCCACCATGTTCAACCCCATGCTCTTGGCATTCCCCCCTCGCTTCAATTGCATCGTTGGTTTTCTTATGTTGTTGTTGCTGCTTATTCGACATGAGCTCACTCAAATATATTTTTAATGCCTGCAGTACCATAATGGGCTCGGAGGCAAGGATTTCAACCGAATTGCTCCCGACTCGGATCAAAATCCACCCCGGTGGTCGAGCCGATCCCCGTAACTTTGCCCCACTTCATCAAATAGCAAACGTCCACGAGGCTTTGGGTCGAAGACTTGGTCGTCAGGTGAGATCCTATGTACGTGAGATTATTTTTGAAAAACGCAAGTTTGAAGGTCTGGTTTTCTATTTTTGGGCGATACATAGTTTTATTTCCGAATCACGCGTTTTGCTACATGGCTACTATCCAAACAGCGCTGAAGGCGCAAAAGAGGGCCCTCCGGAAAGCCATATCGGCTTCGTTATCTCAACTCCCATTGACTAACATCGAAACTCAATGTCCGTATCCTACTCCTATCCCCTGGATGAAAAGGAGATTAATACAACTGTACATGCAGCACAGGAAATAACGGCCCGTGTCCTCGCCCTGACATCCTTCAAGAATGCTACATCCGTAAGCTGCTACCTGAGCATGCCCTCGGGCGAGGTGCGCACCCCAGCAATTGTTGATGCTGTTTTAACATCAGGTATGTCTACCCATCCTTTACGTGGAGCATCTATCAATTTCGAGTACTGGTACAGGCAAAACTCTTTTCGTACCCAAGATACAAACAGCGGAGGGTACAATGGATTTTTTCCATATCCACTCCGCCGATGATCTCGCGTCGCTTCCAAGCGGGACGTGGGGGATCAAAGAACCAGATGAATTCTGGCAGGGCGAGAAGAGGACAAATAGTGAGTTGGACCCTACTTTCCTCGTGTATTCGTGCGGCTCATTCTGACCCTTATTCTTCCCATCTACTTTGTATAGTACTGCGATCGGCAGCGACACAGGTGTTGGATATGATCCTTCTTCCAGGTTAATATTATCCACCACGACTCGCAAGAAGGGAATTGACTGCAGGAAGTTAACCACTTACTTGTACAGGCGTGGCATTCGACCGTACCCTTTCTCGCTTAGGCCACGGGAAGGGTTACTACGACCGGTTCATCTCTTCGTACGTGGCCTCTGGGCGTCCGAAGCCAATGCTTGGTACATTACACGTTATTCATCATGAATTTTTGCTGATCCATTATGCCGATTATTTTTTTTGCTCTTGAATTGTAGTTGGTCTGGGCCTGCGCGAACAGCTGCTCGATGCAGGCGAAGTGCCCATGGCCGACCATGATTGGAAGTTAGACGTCTTAATAACACCTGATGGGACGTTGTTCGCGGAAGCTGAGAGCACCGAAGGGACAACATAAATGCTGAGAATTTGAAGACGTCACCTTTGTTCGGGGGCCGCTTTCATCTTTTCCCCCTTCCCCTCTCCATCTCCATCTATTCCTTCTCCAAGTTTTATTTCTCGGAGCCTCGAATTCCTTACCAACGGTCTGGTCCCACTCCTGGGGTTACGCGGGCTTTTTACGAATGTACATCGACTGTTACCTATGTGGTTATTAGGTTATTTTCTGATGGCATACATATGTATGGATCATTGTCATTTGATTATGTGTCGTCGTCGGAGTATGTGGCTTCATCTAGATGATCGATTATCGCTTGATATCTAATCTTCCCGAAGTGACTAACCAAGATCACTGACCCCGCATCTACTTGAATTACTTCCCTGCGATACTTGCCGACCAGGAAAAGAAATTTCAGAAATTTCCACTGACGCCCGTCTTAGATGCTCAACACGGCGCCTGATACCCGGTGTATTATCAAACTTGGCATATACCTGAGAAACCTGTGAGAAACGGTGATTTCTGGCATCATCTCTCTGATTTTCTTCTGAAGTATAGCATCCCCAGAAACCGACTGTAGCCTCAGGCTGTGTATAAGTCTCTCGATTTTTTTTTGTGATATGCCTGGACCGGTACACATACGCAGTGAAACTTTGGTGAATATGGCTTCAGTGTTCATACAAGACCTCCGCGTATTCAACCAAGACCAGATCTTTTTTTTAATAATTCTGGGATAAGATAGGATCGCCGTACGGTTCGTCTACCAACACATCCTCGTGTTCCAATGTCATTGATTTATGGACTCAGGAGGGCAAATTAGGAGGGCGCTATCATGATTCGATCTTGGTACGGATACTGATATGATCCGCACCGTTTATTGGTACCTTTTAATTTTGCCTTGAAACATCGATCCGAGAAAGAACATACACTCTAGAAGCATGGTTTGTGGTGAAAACGAGATAAAAGGTCGGGGGATGGTTGCCGCTCCTTCCATATTAGGCAAGTTTCTCCTTATCAGGCATGTATCGAAGGCGTTCGACCGCTTACTTCCGAATCTAAAAAGCCCCAACCGGCGCTTTTCTACATAAGAAAAGCGCCGGTTAGGGGCCTTCTAACATTTCTTACGTTGCCAATGCTTCGGGATCTTCCGGTTAAAGCCCCTTGCGTATCCGGGGCAATCAAAAGGTAACCACGGTGTTAACCGATTTAAGGATTTAATAATAACCAGTCTTACTTAAATATGGACCCCCGGTGAACGGCTCCGTACGTGTGCCTCGTTTGGTGCGTTTGTTCACTCTGGGTCGTCATTGCGATCAAAGAGGACATTGTCATAATTTGGTTCAATAGTCTTATAATCACCAAGGCCCACCAAATCCCTAGAATATAGGGATTTCTGGTTTCCAGAAACCAACGTTAATAGCAAGCACGGAGAAGAATTAAAACGTAAGCAAACCTCGATGGTAGGAGGCAGACCAGATCAAGTCGTGAATAATAAAAAGCGGGTGTAATGCATGATCATGGGTACATGTCTGTGAAATACAGGTTTTGATAACCGAACATTTGGAATAAATGCCCTTCCGCTTCCTTCCGCTAAAAGAGTGTAGTACATAGGTACAAAAGGAATAACGAGCGACAGAGCGCGAAACAGATTCGCAAAAGGGAAACGTAGGGTAACGGTAGATGTGAACGGTCCGGCTTATGGCGCAACAACTAGGAGGTCATCCTCATCAGAGTCCAAGTCGCCTTCCTTCGAGTATCCGGCTTCGGCCAACACTGCATCGTATGGCGAAGTCACATCTTGCTTCGCAGGAGGGACGGGTAGGTCAATGTTGTTCATGACCCAGTCGTGTAGGAGTTCATTAATCCTAGAAAGGTGGTCAGTGAATTGCGGTGGAAAGCAAACAGCGCATCTCACGGTTCCGGATGGGTGATAGTCCCAAAATGGGCTGCGCCAGGATTATGTGATATCCGCACATCCAAGCCGGCAGCTTCCATGCGATCCCGCAATTCCTCAGCATAATGGAGAGGGTAGGCAATGTCTCCGCCGCAATGGATAAGGTTTATGGGACACATGACTTTCTTTAAAACTGCCAGAGGATGTGGTTTGCGATCAATGAAGAAATCCACCGACACTGTGTGGAGTTCCTGAAGTGAGTTTGGCCCCCAATTCCGTAAGGCTTGTGGAAGTGTATATTGGACAATTCTGGATTGCAGACAACCTTTAAATTGATTCCACGTGGTAGAGTGACGATGAGATGAACGTACGCGTTGACAATGCTTGTCATGTTGTGATTGAAAGCGAGCTGAACTGCACCGAAAACAGCATCGAGAAGGGCCTCTTGATCAGGATGCTCAGCGTCTTTCTGTCCAGCAACCCAACAATCATAAATTTCTTGTCGACCTTCTGCAACAATTTCTGGCTGTTAAACGAGTTGCGTGAGGATGACGGAATGATTGAATGAAGGACTGACTTCGATCAAGGGCAAGGGGGAGATCATAAAGAGGGAAAGCACTTGATGTGGATAACTTATGGCCGTTTGCAAAGCAACACATGCGCCTAGAGACAATCCCACCAAGTGGCATGGAGGAAGACGCAGAGCCTCCTGGTAGTTTTGTTTAGCAACACGTCACTGGAAAAGTGAACATTACGACCCACCATGAACTTGGACACATCCTCTGCTGCATGCAATCGTCTGTATGTTGGAGGCACAGGGCCAGTCGACTCCCCATGGGACCTCGCGTCAAATGCTATCAGGTTGAACCTCCGTACTTTGGGATTCGCGAACTGGACTTTGGCGGATAGGTCAACCTCTCTAAGACACTCTTGACAAATGAGGAGAAAACATACAATGAAAAATGATTTGGCCGACATAGACAGGGTGCAGGAAAAGGACCGTCGGAATGGAAGGGTCAATAGAGTTCGAGTTTTCGGACGAAGGGGTGGAGATGGTATAGTTAATGACTGCAGGCCCCGAGGAGCTCTGGATTTCTACTCGAGGCATGGCTGAAGGGCGGGGTTGTGGTTGTGGTCGAATGTCAAAAGTTCGTTCGACCTGTTTCGGATATGCGGAATTAATGATGCGGACCCCGGGTCAGCTTGCACCCCTCGAGTGTATTTGGGTCCGCCTGGCGGAAATGAAAGATGCGCCGCGTTCGATTACGATGAGGAGCAAGTCCAACTCTTGGGGATACAGATTACATACGCAAAACACCAAAACAGTAGTCGGCTTGGCGAAAATGTTTCAAGCGTGATCGTTGCCGCTCTTAATATTATGCCGCTGCCACCCGCAAGGTACTTCATTGGTCGCAGTAAAGATTCGTCCACTGAAACTAAACGACATTTGAAATAGCAAGCGTTCATTTTTCCTGGCGTCAAATCAAGCAACTGCCCCATCGTGCTATGGAAGACAAGAAACACAGAGTAAGGGTGAACCCCGATGCTATTTTAGGTGACAATGTCGGCTCACAATTGAATATGGCTCCAAAATCTGGGGCACTTTCCCAGGAGGATATTTTGGAGAAGATAATAATTTGAGAAATCTGGTTCGCGTTCGGTGGTGACCACAATGAGTTTCCTGCGACCGCGATACTGGTGTAAGATTCTTACCCAGAAGTCAAGCCGTCAGGGGATAGAATTACACTGTACAATTTCGAGCTAGGAAGGTATCCAGGCCCTGGTATATTGAAGGTGAGAACGCATTCAGGGGGCAACAGTAAACAAGGAGGGGAATTACCGAGGGATGGCAACATAATACCCCTCGCACCGGAATCAAACGTTCCTGGGCTCCCATCCGCGTTAATCATTTTTGTGGCGAGCTGTGAAGTTGTCACAATCTGAATAATAACGTTTATTCATCATGTTATTATTCGGCTAGCGGCGAGAGGCTCACTGTCAATTTTTGCGAAGCACTACCTTTCGATAAGGCCTGCCTGACTCTGTCCATAATGTTGTTTTTCTGAGAAATAGTGAGGGAGGTCGATTGAAATGGGAATGAGATTGAGTTCACGACAAGTAGCGAGACCTGATTGAGGTTGGGAAGGTTGTCCAAGATTAGACATCGGATTGTTGATTGAAGGGTGAAAAATGACAACCTTTGGATGCGACTCAAGTATTGTAGGAAGGTGGTGGAGAAACAAGAGGAGCTCAGGCAATGTTTGGATTCTCGTTGAGTAGATAAAATGCCTTAAGTCGACATTTGTTGAAAACTCTGTAAATAGTAAGCATTCATTTCAGGACTACTTCACGAGACGCCTAACTTTCTAAAGAGTTGTGTAATACCGCTGGATTGGCCGCATTTTGGCAGTCTAAATGCTTTATCAGGAAAATTGCTGGAAATATAGAAATCATCAAATCCTTACCTACAAATAATGTCTCTTCTCCGGATTCTGCGAAGGTTGCCACAATATTTAGGGCTAGCTTCTCCTTCGGACTTCCGGGAGGGCCAGATATTTCAAGGATCTGACCACGAGATAATCCACCTCCTAGGATTTTGTCAAGGGCTACACACTTGGTAGATACTTTCTGGGACTGCTGGACCATAAGAGCAGCAGATTGCGTCATCGGGAGAGTGGCTGCTGGCGTCTGGGGATTTTGAAGCCTCGAGACGAGGGCACGGGCATCGACTACAGATATTTTGACCTCTGTTGGAACTCACATCACTCCCCATATAAAGTTGTCTGTTAAAGACCGTACTCACCTTCCGAGAGTTCCTCGGCTGTTATTGACCCTAGATCTTGTAGAGTTTCATAACCAAGACGGGTCAACGCAGCAAGAACATCTCTCGGAAGCCCTAGAGAAAGCAAAGATCGCCTAGAGGGCATAAATCATCTATTATTCAAAGCTTCGAGGTTGCAGTGAGAGCTTTTAGGGGTCGATGAGCCAGGAAAATGATATTATGAACAGCAGAAGGGCCTGACGGATGCTGAAGCGCTGACGGATGGACTGCAGTGACCGCACAATTGGAAAGATCACGTGGTCGTCGCGTCTTTTTTCCGTGTGAAAATCATTCCTAATAAATCCAAATCCATTAACCTCCCTTGGATCTTTCTTGTTTTTGTTTTCTTCATCTTCACTGCTTGTTTCTTGCTTAAATACCACCACGCCTACGTCAGCGATTTTCTCAAAAATACTTCTTGCCAATCTTATCCCTGGAAAACCACGTCAGAAATGCACCCAGTCAAGTATCGGTTCGGACGTGGGACATCCGCCAACGGGCATATGAATTCAAGATCCTCGCCCGCCTTAGCATCAAGCGCGATTTTCAGCTTTAGCAGCAATCGCCCTACCAACTCAGTTAGCGTTGAAAATATCCCAGACCACGGCGAGTAACAATCCCAATCTGGTCCTCCGCCCCTTTCTAACAAAACCTTCCTACTAGTTAATAAGCGTGAAGTTGTCGCTTTGTTTAGTACGCTTATAGGTAAATGGTTGCCCGCTCTTATAAATGTTTAGAACGTTATCGGAAGATATATTCAGGCCAAGTCCGTAACTTCCAAGACGTCAGTGACGGGTCGTCTCCGCGTCTTGACATAACATTTCTTGATCGAGACGCAGCCGCGTAAGCTAGCTTCATTGGGACCCGAAGTCTCCTAATCTTGGATATCTATCTAGAAAGGCACTTTGTATGAATGGCTATCGAATCGATGGGACTTCCTTGTGAGTTACCTTTTCTGCATTTTGCCGTATCCCTTCTGCGGTCCATGTATGCACAGGCGCACTCTTACAGCGATACTGGTATTCGCATTTGGCATTTGTGATAGCATTATTTCCCGAAGATGCTTTCATTTTCTTGGATACAATACAGTTGCCTTCCCAGGTTTATCGATAACTTACCAATTTTTTATTTTGAAGGTCCGTCTCAGCGCTAACAATGTCCGCACCAAGCAACCGTGTTGATAAGAACGGGGCGGACGATCGCCGAAACCTTTACGTTCTTGGATTACCCTTTGCGCTCACGAAGTCAGCTCATTTTTTGCCTTTTTCCTGGACTATCTCAAACTGATTCCAAAAGGAACGAATTCGCTTCTGTATTCTCGCAATATGGCACAGTATCTCACTGTGTCATTCTCGCAACCGTGGATAACTCTTCAAGGCGTCGAGGATTCGTGGTGATGTCAACTCATGATGAAGCCAGACATGCTATGGCTTGTTTGACCCGTACCCTAATTAAGTACATGGTTAAGGTTGCATTCAGGCTTGACATAAAAAGCTAACGTCATATTAGAGGGCATTCCATCGACGTATCTTGGGCTGTTGTGCAAAGATCGCAAGGTTTGTTTCGTGATGTTCTCGTTTCACACTGAAGTTAACCACTCTTCATCCTCCTAGGTTTTCTAGATGGCGGGGATCGTGCGATGCTACTCGACTCGCGTTCTCATGGTCGAAGCCCCAGTCCAATACTTCATGGAAAGCGGCGCTTAACCTCCTCAGACTCTTCAGACTCCTCTCTTGACTCTCATGAAGCTGATCCAGCTTCGCTAGCGACCAGCTCTGTACCGACAGCATCTCTTCTGGTCACCAATCTGCCCACATTGTTGTTCTCGCAGGCTCAGGATCTTCATCCCCTGTTCTTTCCTTTTGGGCATATCGAGAAGCTCGAGATCGTCCAAGTATCTCCTCTGGGTACCATGTCTGTTGTTGTGCAATATTCACAAGCTAGCATAGCTCAAGAGGCGAAAGAGAGCCTCAGCGGCCAACGCTATGGCAGCTACCAGGTCGAGGCTCGCTACGTTAAACCAGCGATCCCGCTTATCCTTGAGCTTGACCCGAGAGGCTCGACTCGCGGAAATGGTCTGATTGACAACCGCAACTTGATTCAGAGTGTCCTCGATCCATCTGGCCGAGGTCGAACATCTGAACCACCTAGGCTCCCTTCTGATCACAAGATCGACCCACCTTTGGAATACTTTCCGAACTCCGTAACTGGACGGTCACGCTACAATTCATTCCCGGAATTGCGCTCTAGGAATTCTTCTTTTTCTGCGCCATACCCGCCCTTTTCTAATGTTTTCGATGATCCGCCTAAATCTGCCTCGACGTCTACCAGCTTGAGGTTATTTTTTATTGCTCGCCTCTAACTTGTTGTAGTTGCGCTAAACTCTTTGAATGTCTAGCTGGGGCCTAGAGAAATTATACGGGAATGTACCCGACCATCGCATCCATTATGCTCCACTGCAAATCAATAGCACCTTCTATCAGAGCTCCACTGCTTGAGCTACGTCCGATCCCGGTCCAAACGGCAGTGGGCCAGTATATTGCCTCCCCCTCTCCGCTCTCGCTGCCGCCTCCCCGACAATCGCTTCTACCTTCTTGCTTTAATTTTCTTGGGTTTTTCTTTCCTAAGAGTTTTCGTTTGCGCTCTCCCCGCCCTCTTGAGTCCTCCTTTTTTATCCGTATCCTACATTGTTTGCAGCGCACTCTCTGTCTTTCTCTCGTTCGCATACATACCATCTTGTTTACTTTGCTTGATTGTTACGGCTTCATCGGAGGAAAGGAAGCGTTCCTTGGCCAGCATACCCTGCATCGCCAACTCAAAAGGCCGAGGCCCGGTACTTCGTAATTTTTTTCTTTGCGCTACATGAGCATATTATTGTAGATACCGATATGTTTTTACACCCGACCAATACAGCGATACAACTCTCCACCATCGTAACATATGATTATTCCAAAGGCTTTGCAATATACAGATTATATTTGGATTCTTCCCTCATTTTCATTACATGGCTATCACAAAACACCCAAAACTTAAATAAATTGGATACTCAGTAGGAGCTCTATTCGGTTGAAGAGTGTAACAAAACGAGGAGTGTCGATTCTCCATCCATTTGCTTTTGAGCGATCTATAGGATCGAGCCTCAAGATCAGGTGTCGCATGTATCCTAAGACCTCCGGGTTCGTTAAGATGAAGGGCATACGATCCGGAAAGCATTTCGGGCCATGAAAAAGGTTGGATTCATAGACAAGAAGCGCGGTATGGATAGTAAATGGATGTCGTCTCTTACATAGTCTGAGGAGATCGTGTGAGACAAGAGACAGGGAAGAGATTCTATGTCATTATCCAGGTTAAATTCATCGATCATAAGAAGGACGTCCAGTGGAATCAAGGGGTCCAACCCAATGTCCGTTCCACTCGAGGCTTCAGGCCTCGGAGAACGGGGTATGTTTGTTGTCCATTGCACAGTGGGTGACCTTTGGGATAAGTACTCAAGGTCATATCAAAGTCGCGCATATCGAGAATTAAATACCTTGGATATAAGTATTTTTAGCGGTTTGCTGTGCTTACTGTAGTTTTCTCTTTATGTAGAAGTATCAGAGTTACGTAGGTGAGGTGATGGCTTGGAATCGGAATTGGTTAGCGCGGTACCGGAAAAGGTCATGCTATGGCA
>Ga0307517_10001298_pt1 | contig 41960 bp, 46 predicted proteins | sample 23_EM_MG_FD_194515 | JGI IMG/M metagenome (GOLD analysis project Ga0307517, IMG submission 194515) | Populus trichocarpa ectomycorrhiza microbial communities from riparian zone in the Pacific Northwest, United States - 23_EM | ecosystem: Host-associated > Plants > Roots > Unclassified | place...
TGTCGGTCCCGAGGCCCCACTCTGGACATCCCTCCCCCTGCTAAACAGACTCGCCACCTTCATAGGGGTCACCTTCACGGGATTTCCCTCCACGATATTCCCCCCCACCCCCCCCCCTCTACCCACCCGTCCTCTCTTTCTCCCACAAGGGTGCCCCCCCCGGTCTTTCGTGTTGTTTTGTTGGCTGAGATATAGGGTCGCTGGGTTTTCTTTCCTTTATCATATGTGGACTTTCCGTTTTAGAAGACTAGGTTGTTAGTTTGTGCTTTCCTTGTTGAATGTGGCCGATGCCCCGGCGGAGGAGAAACCTGCGCGTTAGTGGATATTTTACTGGTACTGTAACTTTCTTTTGTTTATGTTTTTTGATTTATAGATTTTGTTCGCTCCATAGCTAGCGCTGCATGAGGCTTTTTGTACCTAAAAACAATGAACACATGATTACAAAAAAAAAATGAAAAAAAAAAGGCAACCAAGGGATAGGCCACGAACCATCTCTCCTCCCCCTCCGGCGATTTAAATCTCAACACCACGGGAAATCATCGTCACTTCCCCACACCCACCTCTCTTCCCCTATGATGGGTACTGCCTAGGGGTTGACGTTAGGCCATCTTCCCTCCTCTCCTGGGGCACGCCTGCCTCCCCTCCTTGGGGACCTTGTTCCGGTTCATCATTGACACCCCCTCATGAAGGTCGGTTCTCCGCCTTACCCAGCACTTGCTTTGCACCTCGCTTACCATTTTGCATGGTGGGAAAGCTTCTCGCTTCGTTCACGGTCGGCGAGAGGGCGTTCGGACTCTCGGTTGAAGTAAGGCTTCGGTTCTGCTGGGCGTGTACCTCTGATGGGGAAAGCTTCTGTTAGTAACATCACGGTCCCGCTTGGTTTCGCTGTCATCCCAAAAGCTCTTGCTATGGTCCATTAGTCGGTTGTGGCTAGCCCGCTCGGGATCCTTCCTCTACCCCCCTCCCGGTTCTGTCCGCTGCCACCGTATTGCCCCTTAAGCTGGCACCTTACTGCTAAAACTCCTCCCCCGGCTGGCACCCTACGGCTCCCCTCTGGCTGGCAGCCTACTGCTACCCACGGGCTGGCACCCTACTGCTACACGCTGGCTGGCACCCTACTGCTCCTCCTCCGATCGGTTGACCCTTCCTCGGTTACGCCTAGTTGTGGTATTGCACTGCCTCCGTGGCGCTTGTCCAACGCCTTGGATGGATGTAATGACCTGCACGACTGCGCGAGTAGTTATTGTGGGCCCATGGTTTCCATGTTTTCTCCTGTCGCCGATCACCAATCCTCCAATCAGGCCCCGCAAGGCCCTCACAGCACCCGTTGTTTCTTTTGTTTAGGGGAGCCTGCGGAAGTGTTTGAGTCTTTCTACCTGTACCTTTCTATGTCTTATTTCCTTAAGTGTCTGGGGTATATTCTCTTAGGCGCTAGGCGGGGGAAGCTTTTCCTATGGACTTGGGGTGTTTGATTTTTCCCATGAAGAGGTGAAGCGGGCGGTGGGTTTGCATTTATAGGTTATTTTCTCTTCATAGCTAGCGCTGCATAAGGCTTCTTGTTCCTAGAAACAAATAACCCCTGATTACAAAAAAAAACAAAAAAAACAAAAAAAAAAGAATGACCAGGGGATAGGCCAAGCTTCTCGCAAACTTCTTCACCCCCCCTACATTTCACATACAATTCCAACTTTACCCCGCTTTGCATCCGGATCAAACCCCTGGCCCACTTTTCCCCCAACTACTCGCTGTCACGGCGAACCGCCATAATCTCCCCCCAGGAAACGAGGCCTTCGGTAGGCTCTCAGCCCTGAACTCCCCCCTCCCGTCCCGTTCAGGAACACCCTCCACCGATTACCCTATCGAGTTCATGATGAGGCAACTCGCTGAGGCGAGGAGTGCCCTCCGGCTCAGCAACCAAGACTTCCCAGACCTCAGCCCAGATGCGCAGGCCGGCACCCTCCCCATCGAGTCCATCACGATCGTTCTCCTCTCCAAGCTTGTCTAGGGCCTGGTAACCCTCTCACATGAGCTGAGCGGGGTAACCCAGGCGGTCGCAACCATCTCCGAGGAAAACGAGAACCTCAAGGAGGAGTTCCACAACATCTCCTCTCAACTCGCGAACCACCCCCACACCCAAGAACAACAAACAGCCGCGGGGATCGCAGATCTCCAAGCCTCCACACATTACCTGTCACATCGAGTGTCAGCCCCAATCCCTGCCCCCCCAGTAGTGGCCCCCCCTCCCACAAAGGGCACCCCAACACTACAGAACTGCCGGCCCCCCCCATCAAAGAAGGGCAAAGAAAGGGCCCGTGGACCACCCACACCTCCCTCAGCTGCGGCTGACGACCCTAAATACCTCATACCATTCTACAATACGAGGCTTGGCAAGGTGTTCGGTGGCCTCAAGAAATATGCCAAGCTCTACCCACACTCATCCGAAGCCGGGACATTCTGGAGGGGCGCATACGACGTAGCCTCCTTTACCCCAGGCCATCTTCACCCCGACGTCTACCCCTCCCCCTCTTACGCGCAAGCTGCCTCCGGCTCAGGCTCGGGCAGCAAGGGCAAAGTCAAAGCTGGGAAGCCTCCTTCCCCCCAACTTGTTGCGAGTGCGGCGGCCCCTCCTGTTAAAAAGAGGCCTCCCTCCCTTCCTGGTGGCCAAAGACGTTTCTTTGCTTCTCGTCAGTCCCCTTCCCCTCACCCAGACGCTTTCATCATTGCAGCTACCTTCCCTGACATCGCTGCTCGCGTCCTTCGAGAGTCAAACTGCCTCCTCCTCTTGGGTTTCTCCGCTACTGTCAACCCTCGAGGCCCCATCTCCCTAACCATCACCGACAAGGCCAACCCCGCCGCCTCGTACGCCGCCTACTTCGTCACCCGCACCAAGGCACTCAACCAATCTTTCCCGGTAGGAACCAACCCCTGGTGTACCCTTGTCCTGGCCCCCACAGCCGTGCAACTAGCAATCCCCGGTCTCCCGTTACGTTTCCTCCGTCAAGACGAAGAGGAACTCTTCCCATATATCCGGCAAGTAAACCTCAACGACAAAGCGACCCCGATTCTCTCAGCCAGGTACCTTAACCCTAGCCAAGATTCTAGGGAGACCAAGCAGGCCACTGCGGTGGTTATCACCGTCGACCCCCAGCACGTTTCGGCCCTCACATCAGGGGTCGTCATCCTCTCACAGAAACGCAAGGTCCAACTTGCCTTCTCGTCCTCCAGAACCTCCCAGTGCAGAAACTGTTGGAGATACGGACACGCCCATCAAGGATACCCCACCACCCACCCCACGTGCCCCATTTGTGTGCTTCATCATACTCGCGCGGCTCACAGATGTCAGAATCCCACCTGCCCCAGGGGCGGTAACAATAAGCCAGTCACATCCTGTTGCCCGACCTCGCCCCCCCATTGCTGCACCTGTGGTAATGACCACACTGCCACACTCAGGGAATGGCCGGCTTGACCTCCCCCGCCTGTCCCCTCCCAAACCAAGTCGCCAGCCCCCGCCCCAACCGGTCATGACCCCATGGATTTGGCTGTCGATGGTGGCCCAGCACTCACAACTCCCCCGTCCGGGGAGGGTCCCCTTGAGGTAGACCTCGTGACCCCCAGGCAACCTCCCCCAGCTAGACCCTCCATGCGTCCTGGCACTACTCACGGTTTCGGTGGTCCTCTCCCCCGGGAGGAGCTGAGCCCATCCCCTGCCCCTCTCGGTCGTCGGGTTCGTCCCGGTAATCAATAATCAGCCCATGCCTCCTCCCCTGGGTCAAGGGCCGGCCCCTGCTCCCGCATTTCTTACCATCATTCAACATAACTGCCTTGGGAGCTGGAATGTTTTCCTTTCATTGTTTGAGTCGTTCAGAAAAGCGACCACCTACCCCTCGATAGTCCTTTTGCAGGATCCACCTGTCAACAAGGCTCACCTTCCTTCCTCTAACGGTTTCAAGTCCTTCTTTCCCCCTGTTAGGAAGCCATGTGTGGCTGCCTACATTCATATGTCTTTTCTTTCTAACTACACAGTCCTCCCCAGGTTTAAGGTAGTAGACGATATCCTCGCCCTCGATATCTCCTCGAATGAGGCTCATTTTGGCACCGCTTTCCACTCCTTCAGGGTTATTAACGCCTACTCCACCAACACTGTGGACCACAGGGTTCACTCCGTCCCACCTGAAGTTCTTTTTCCTGATCTTGGGTTTCCCCTCCTGGTTGTGGGAGACCTTAACATACACAACCACCTCTCGGACCCTCTAGGGCATTTCTCACCACGGGAGATCTCGTCCTCGACTCCCTATTTCAAAAAAGCGGCAGAGTCCGGCTTCGCCCTCCTCAATCCCCCAAGTGAGTACACAAGGTTCCCCCTAGTGGGAAAAGCTCGCCCCTCGGTTATAGATCTCGCGTTTTCAAACCCCCCCCTCCTCCCCCTGGTAAAGAGCTGGGAGGCCTCCCTCCCCTCCACTGGATCCGACCACATACCAATAACAATCACTCTCACCACAGCCTCCCTGAACCAGAAGCCCCCACGCCCGCGATCGGCAGCCACTGACTGGGAGACCCTGGACCCAATCATTAAGGGGTTTAAGGTCCCGGCCGCACGGTCATGCCTTACCCCCCCGAAACTGGACGCGTGGATGTCAGAATCGCTCAACCGTCTAGTAGCTCTCCTCAAAGAAGACACGCCAGTGTCCAGACCTTCCCATCACCCCAATCCTTGGTGGACCCCCCCCCTGACCGTCCTCCGTCGCGAATATCATGAAGCCGCCAGAGCGGCCAGAGAGCACGACACCCCACACATGCGGGAAGTTGCCGGCACCTCCAAAGCGGGGTATTTCAAGGGAATCAAGGCTGCCAAGAACAAACACTGGTCCTCCTTTCTCATGACGGCCACACACCAGAGCCTTTGGACTGCTAAGAGGTTCACCTATGGGCGTGCCCAGCCGCGCTGCCCTTCCCTCCGAGGGGCCGAGACCCCACAACAAATGAACAATGTCCTTCTGGATCACTTCTTCCCCCCTAATGAACCCTTCCCCCCACCACCTAGGCTTAGGCCGCACAAGTCGGTACCCCCCCTAACGACAGACGAGATAGCCGCGGCTCAGTCCAAGTGCTCCCCAACTTCGACCCCGGGCCCGGACGGGATACCCTACTCCACCTGGCAACAGGTCAACAAAATCAAAACGTCAATCCTCCTCCAAATACTGGCCCCGCTGGTCCTCCTGGGGTATCACCCCGCATCGCTAAAAAGTTCGAACAGCGTGGTGCTCGATAAACCAGGAGGGCCCTCTGACGAATCACCCTCCTCCTTCCCGATAATCGTCCTGATTCGCACGTTCTCAAAGCTCCTCGAAAGGATTATTGCAGACCGCCTACTCACGGCTGCCTGACTTAGAAGACTCTTGCACCCCAACCAATGCGGTTCGCTCCCTGGCCTCAGTACCTACGATGCGTGCCTCTTCCTCACCAACGATGTCAAAACCCTGCAGAGGCCTCGTCTCAAGGTCTCCTCCCTGTTTTTGGATATAAAGGCAGGGTTCGACAACGTCGACAAGAACACTTTAGCCCGGATCCTAAGGGAAGGCGGAATACCCCCCTATCTGGTCTCCTGGGTTTCGTCATTCTTAGGGGAACGAAGCTGCACCCTAATCTTCCAAGGGGCCCCAGGGACCCCGGCCCCCATCAACGTTGGCGCCCCTCATGGCTCCCAGATCTCCCCAATCCTCTTTGTTCTCTACGTGGCGCCTCTGCACTTCAGGATCCCTTGGGGTCTTATGATCTCGTAAGTGGACGAGGTCGCCCTTATAGTAGGCTCCCTCTCTTACCGTGGCAACATCGGCCGGATCCTGGGACTCTTCGACAGGCTTGGACGAAAGGCGTCCCGCCTGGGGGTCTCCTTTTCAGTCGCAAAGAGGGGGCTGTTACACTAGAGGACCCCCAGCCAGAGGGACTTGCCACGGTATGTCTCACCCATTCAGATTAAAGGGGAAGTGTTTCACCCTAGGAAATCCATTCGGTGGCTTGGGTACTGGTTCACTCCGGCCCTTGACCCCGCTGCACATTTCTCGTGACACTTGGCCCATGCCCAGCAAGCGTTCACCCTTATACGACGCCTCAGTCCGCCCAGCGCAGGGCTCCCACCCTACCTATGCCACAGATTGGCGACATCTTGGGTTGCCCCGATCCTACTTTACGGTGCGGATCTGTTCACACCCAGCGGGGGCACAACAATCCGCCTCGATACATTCTGGCGCAAGGTCCAAATGTGGACCACCAACTGCTTCTCAGCTACGCAAACTGGGATACTTTCGGTGGAGTCATGCCACCCACCTGTTTCTCTCTTGATCACCTACCAGCAAAGGCTTGTGGTGCTCAGGGTGATCTGCTACCCTCCTAGTGTGAACCCTGCAACAGCTGGCCTTCAGCCCTCCTTCCCTTCACTCTTGGTGCACCGGGCGCCTAACTCCTCACCGGCCATAACGAGGGGCCTATCGTCCGCCTACCTCCCCCGACACTGAAAGACGCCCCGCCCTGTCCCGCCGATCAGAAACCACCTCCCGGTGGACGCGGTGGCTCTCCGGACAATACCCTTCACCCTCGGACTATCTAGGGTGCGCATGATCAACTCCCACCTTGTCTGCCCGACCCCCACCCTCCCGCCCCAATCCCTGATGGACAACACCTATTCCGCCCTGAAGAAGATGATAAGAGAGACACTCCTCGCGGGGTGGGCCTCCCTTTTCCCGACTCCGGGGTACTACGGGCACCCTCCCACCCTGTCGCCGAGCCCTTTCATGGGCTTGGGCAAGTTCGTTGCTGGGAGAATCCACCAGATGAGAGCCGGAAAGAGTTATCTGGCCGCCCACCAGGCTTGCAGGTCCCCCGACGCCGACACATGCTGCCCCCATTGCAGCTTGGAACCAGAAACCTTCGAGCACGCCATCCTATCCTGCCCCTCGAGCCAGCGCAGCAGGTTGCGCCTCCTCCATGGCGTTACTGACGTCGGTCCCGAGGCCCCACTCTGGACATCCCTCCCCCTGCTAAAAACACGCGCCACCTGCAGAGGCGTCACCTCCACGGGATTTCCCTCAACCATGTTCCCGCCCACCACCTCTCCCCCCCCCCCTCTTCCCCCCTGTGCTCTCTTTCTCCCACCAGGGTGCCCCCCCGGTATTTCGTATCTTTTCGTTGGCTGCGGTATAGGCTCGCTGGGTTTTCTTTACTTTACCTCATGTGGGCTTTCCTTTTTAGACGACTAAGTTGTTAGTTTGTGCTTTCCTTGTGGAATGTGGCCGATGGCCCAGCGGAGGATAAACCCGCGCGTTAGTGGATATTTACTGCTGCCATAACTTTCTTTTGTTTATGTTTTTTGATTTATAGGTTTTGTTCTCTCCATCGCTAGCACTGCATGTGGCTTTTTGTACCTAAAAACAAAGAACTCATGATTACAAAAAAGACAAAAAAGGAAAAAAACAAAAAGCGCCCAAGGGCTAGGCACACGAACCATCTCGCCTCCACCTCCAGCGATTGAAATCTCAACACCATGGGAAATCATCGTCACTTCCGCCCACCCACCTCTCTTCTCCCACCATGGCTACCGCCTAGCAGTTGAGGTTAAGGCATCTCTCCTTCTCCTCTGGGGCCGGGCGCACCCACTCCCTCGCATTCTCGTTCCTGTTCATCGTTAACACCCGCTCCTGAAGTTCGGTTCTCCACCTTACCCCGCACTCTCTTTGCACCTCGCTTAAAGCTTTGCACAGTCGGAAAGCTTCTTGCTTCGTTCACAGTCGACGTTACAGTGTTGGACTCTCAGTGGAAGTAGGCCTCGGCTGGCTGGGCTTGTACCTCTGTTGGGCAAAGCTTCGGTTAGTAACATGTCAGTCTCGCTCGGTTCGTCATCGTCCAAAAGCCGGGGCTATGGCCCGTTTGTAGGATGTGGCTAGCTTGCTCGCGATCCTTCCTCTCTCCCCCTTCCGGTTCTGTCCGCTGGCATCGTTACTGCCCCCTTTCCTTCATTTCTCTGGCTGGCACCCTTCGGCTCCTCACCAGCTGGCACCCTACTGCTACTCTCTGGCTGGCACCCTACTGCTCATCATCGTTGGCTGGCATCCCCTCTGCCCAGTGGCTCCGCTCGCCCACCTACCTCTCTCCCTCCTGCGATTCACTCTAGGGTCGCAAACCTCGCTTAGGTTACGGGTGATCAGGGTTTTGCACGGCCTCCTTGGTCTCTCCTAAATGCCGACGCGTCGCCATCTTCCGGTCAGTCCCCACCATGAACCGGCCTGCCCCTTCCGGCGACTAGCCAAGCGGCCTTTTGGTTTGGTATATTGGCAATAGTAGTTACATCTCGTTATTTCTTTGATTCTTTTCCTAGTGTTACCAGGGCGCCTGCTGAACCGTTTGGGTCTCTCTGCTGTATGTTTCTATCAGTTGTTTCCCTACGTGTCTGCGGTGCCAGTCTTGGGTGCTAGGTGGGGCAAGTTTCTTCTATGGTCTCGTGGGGTTTGAAATTTCCTATGATGAGGTGAAGCAGGCGGTTGTTTTGGGCTGATAGGTCGTTTTCTCTTCATAGCTAGTGCTGCATAACGCTTTTTCTACCTAAAACAAATAATGCATGATTACAAAAAAGAAAAAAAAGAAAACAACGACCAAGGGATAGGACCACGAATCTTCTCTCCTCCACTTCCAGTGATTGAAATCTCAAGACCAGGGGAACTTATTGTCACTTTCTCCCACCCACCTCTCTTCTCCCGCCATGGCTACTGCCTAGGAGTTGATGTTAAGCAATCTTCCCTCCTCTCCTGAGGCACGCCTGGCTGCCCTCCTTGGGGTTCTTGTTCCCGTTCATCGTTGACACGCGCTCATGAAGTTCGGTTCTCCCCCTTACCCCGCACTTCCTTTCCACCTCGCTTAGGCTTTTGCACGGTCGGGAAGCTTCTCGCTTCGCACACGGTTGGCGTTACGGTGTTGGACTCTCGGTCGAAGTAGGCCTCGGCTTTTACCTCTGATGGGGAATGCCTCGCTTAGTAACATCACGGTTCCGCTCAGTTCATCGTTGTCCTAAAAGCCCTTGCTATGGCCAGTTTGTCAGGTGTAGCTAGCCTGCTCACGATCCTTCCTGCTCCCCCCTCCCGGTTCCGTTCGCTGGCACTGTACTGCCCTCTTAGCTGGCAGCTTACTCCTATAACTCCCCCCCGGCTGGCATCTTACTGCTCCCCACCTGCTGACAGCCTACTGCTACTCTCCGGCTGGCACCCTACTGCTACTCACCGGCTGGTACCCTTTTGCTCCTCCTCTGATCGGTTTACCTTTCCTTGGTTACCCTTAGTCGTGGTGTAGCACTGCCTCCGTCACTATTGTCCAACGCCTTGGATCGATGTAATCACATGCCCAACCGCGCGAGTGGTTTTAGTGGGCCCACAGCCTCCGTGTTTTTTCCTGTCGACGATTGTTCATCCACACCTCTCAGGCTAGCCTTTCTGGTATTCGAACAGCGGTTTCTTTTGTTTTGTGGAGCCTGCGGCAGGGTTTTGGTCTCTCTTCCTGTACGTTTCTATATATTGTTCCCTTACGTGTCTGGGGTATTTTATCTTAGATGCTAGGATGGGGAGACTTTTCCTATGCACGCGGGGTGTTTGATTTTTCCCATGAAGAGGTGAAGCGGGTGGTGGGTTTGCATTTATAGGTTTTTTTCTCTGCCTAGCCATCACTACCCAAGGCTTTTTGTACCTAGAAACAAACAACACAAGATTACAAAAAAAAAGAAAAAGAAAACGACGAAGGGATAGGACAAGCTTCTCGCAAACTTCATCCCCCCCCCCTACATTTCACATACAATCTCAACCTTACCCTGCTTTGCGTCCGGATCAAACCCCTCGCCCACTTCTCCTCGCTCGCGCGCCCTCATGGCGGATCCTCACCCGATTCCCCCGGGCCCTCCTTCCTTTCGCAGGATGTCCACCCTCAACTCCCCTTCCCCGTCAACAACTGGAACGCCCTTGACCTACAACCCCCTAGCCTTCATGGTGGAATACCTGGGCCAGGCCAGGAGTGCCCTTCGCCTCAACCCCCGAGATCTCCCGGACTTCAGCGCCAAGATGCTGGCCACCACTATCCCTGCGTAATCCCCGACTGTCACCCTCCTGTCCCCGCTGGTCAAAGGGCTTGACACCATTCCCCCTGAGCTGATTGAGGTATCTCAGAAGCCTGCAACCATCAGCCAGGAAAATGAGGCCATCAGGGAGGAGCTCCACGACGTCTCCTTGCAAGTGGCCAATCTCCCCCCCACTCAAGGCGAAAGTCCGCCCCCAGCACTGGCCGACCTTACGGCATCCATTCACGACCTGTCACAACGTGTGACAGCCCCAGTCCCTGCCCGCCCCGTTGCGCCGGCCCCAACCCACACGGCCCATACCTCCTTTGTCACAACAGGCCCTGGCCCCTCCAGGAAGGGAAAGGAAAGTGCCTGAGCACCATCCACATCAACCCCCACCATGGCTGAGGACCCTAAATATCTCATACCGTTCTATGACAACAAGCTTGGCAAGGCTTTCGGCGACGGCGAGAAGTACGGTAGTGTAACATGTGTAGACTTTCCGGTAACGGTACACAGGAGGGGGCAGTGCAGGATCTCCTATGTTTACTTGATTTATATTTGGATTATTTGATTTGATTTCAGCTCCGCCACTACCTCTGAGTCCGATAAGCTATGCTATCGTATTGCTATGTTTAGTTTGCTTTATTGGAAGTTTATATTTGGAATTCCCGGTATGGAATGGTCATGTAACACTGGCGAAGGCTGAGCACTGTTTGGTTGTTTCTTTCTTTGGTCTTGCAGGATTACGGGATTCCGGTATGTGCGCAGCTACTGGTAATGATCGTGATTGCAGGAAGGCTATCGCTCTTGAGTTTTGTATTTAAACCAGTCTCCTGGCTAGCTGGAGACAGCAGACTTCGACAGACCTTCAGTCTAAGAATACACTTGGTTGAACGGCAATCCCTGAGTTCTATTTGTCCTTCAACTATTATCTCTTACCTCCGGTCCCTTGAAGCCTCCCTTACCACCAGGGCTAGCAGGTCTACCAACGGCCCTATTGTATTTTCGTTAGACAGGAATAAACCTGTTACATTCTTTTGCCTACAGCAGGTGAAAACCCTTGTTCTAAGGATTGGGAACAGCCTGGTAGGATTGATCACGCTTCCAGTACCTTGATAACTAGTTAGAAGCACGAGCTGCAGGGAAAGGAACTCCCGGCTCAGGTGCTAGATTCAGAATAGCAGAACGCTGGAGCAGAAGTATTACCAGGTCCGGTAGGCCCTACAATCGTCCTTCAGCAGAACCCCCAGATGATACTCCAGAACCCACCACACAGGAACCAACCCCTGGGCCCACGCCAGGCTGAGCAGATACACCAGCAAGAACCACTCACCTCCTTCCAGGAGATCTAGATACAGATTCAGATGAAGCCCACGACCTCACAGCTGAGGAACTCATTTAACGAGAAGCCCGGCGGCTTGAGAAAAGAGCAGCAGCAGGAGCAGCACACAGCAAACTTCGGAAAGTGAACGCCCACCAGAACACCCCACTACAAGCAGGTGGCGAGGACCCAGCATTCTAGGAGTCTTTGGAAGTCAGACACCAACTAGAGCGCTCTCCTGTGAGCATAGAGAGCAACAACTACCTGGTACATTCAACCCAGACACACCAGAAAGACCCTCGAGATCCAGGATCGCCAGAGAGTAGTGTTGTTCACGAGCCGGCTCGAGCCGAGTCCAGACCTGGGCTCGAGCCGGCTCGGCTCGTGGACCCGTGGACTCGAGGGCTCGAGCCGAGTCCAGACCTAGACTCGAGGACTCGAGCCAGGCTCGAGCCGCCAAGAAACCGCCAAGAAACCGCCAAGAGGCTCGAGTCTAGAGTCGAGTCGGCTCGTGGACCCCTGTCCGAGCCGGCTCGAGCCGCCAAGAGACTCGAGTCCGCTCGAGGACCCCTGTTCGAGCCGCCAAGAGACCGGTTGCCAAGAGACTCGAGCCGGCTCGAGTCTAGTCCAGACCTGGGCTCGAGCCGGCTCGGCTCGTGGCACCCCCGGGCTCGAAGGGCTCGAGCCATGCTCGGCTCGAGTCTGGCTCGAGTCCGCTTGGCTCGTGCACAACACTACCAGAGAGCACCCTGCATGACTAGATCCCCCATCTCGAGCCCCAGACCCACCTACAGGCACGATGGCAGACCTAGGTCCGGCCAGGTTGCCCCCTCCTGAGCCCCCTAAGCTGCCTTTCTTCAGTGGTGAAGGGGAAAACCTCAAACAAGACAAACTCAAGCGATGGCTCAGAACAGTCAAGAAGTACCTGGCGACATCTGGACTGAATAATGACTCCCCGGGAGTGGCAGACTACTATGGCTTCTACACAGAAGGGAAAGCGAATAACACATTCCAGACACTAGGCACAGAGAAAGAGAACCTCACCCGACCACAACTGACACACCGCTTTCAGCAGCTATTCGAAGCCTCTACCAACACTGATGACACCGATCACAGATGGCAGAATGTCCGCCAGACAGCAGGTGGACAGCCAGCACGCATAATGAAGAGAGCTGGAGAGCTAGCAGACCTCAAAGGATCTCTTTCAAAAGGATCCATCTCGGAATATGCACAGAAACAGCGATTTCTCGATGCTATTGACTCTAGATTACGGCGAAATATTGAGCCCCAGCCCAGACCAGAAGATACCTGGGACCAGATGGTGGCTGTAGCAGAATGCTATGACGCTACCATGTATAGAACTGGCGGCTACAAAGGCAGCGATAGAAGCCAGGCTTCTAGCAGCAAAACCCATAGACCAAAGAAAGAGAGTACCTACCGCAAGCCCTCTACCACATCAACGCCCAGAACAACAGGCAAAGGAAGGACCCGGGCAAGAAGAGGACCTATACCAAGTCCAACAAGCCAAGTAAGGCTGAAATGGACCGCCGCAAGGCAGAAGGAGCCTGTTTCTACTGCGGCGAGAGCGGACACATGGCAAATGAATGCCCAAAGAAAGAGGTTAAGACCAACCATATTCGCCTCTCTGAGGATAGCCCACACAGCAGCGAAGGCGAATATGAGCCTCAAACAGACAGCACAGAGGACCTAGCTGGTAGCGGCTCTGTCAGGACCTACAAGACTACAGTAGGCACGCCTAAGGATAGGCCATTCCAAGCACTCGAATTCACTATCAACATCAATGGCAAGCCCACCAGAGCCCTCGCAGATACAGGTACCATTGGCGGTACCCTGATATCCAACAAATTCGTTACAACACACAACATCCCCTACAGAGGTAGGAAGAATCCCGTCACTCTAAAGATGGCAGTTAAAGGATTGCGATCAACTAGCAACTTCTCTGTTGAGGTTATGATCAAGCTAGGCAAGATGAAAGTCAATACTAAGGTGCCTATGCTACTCACGCCAGTATCAGACTATGATATCCTCATCAGTATGGACGACGTCATAAGGCTAGAAGCGGTCATCGATTGCCAAAAGAATACGATCTACTTCTCCAAGTACAAGGTTAGAGTTACCTGTGACGGAAAATCCAGAGACTCTAGATCACCCATGACAAAGCCACAGGAAGTACCAGACTTCCTGGCGATGTTCCCCAAGGTATTTGTCAAAGAGGTACCGGAGGAACTGCACCCTGTACGCAAGATAATGCACAGGATAAGCCTCATAGACCCGACGAAGCTTTTAAAGACACCCACCCACCTTCAAAGCCCCTCAAGCCTTGATGCCCAAATACAAGGCATGGATAAACAAGCAGATAAACGCCGGTATCCTCCATAGGACCAGTGTGCCCGGAGGAGCCAGCATGTTTGTGGAAGCCAAAAGCGATGGCAAAATCCAACCCCTGGTAGACCTCCGCTTCAGGAATGATAACACCCAGGCCGATCACACACAGATCCCCGAACAAAACACTATATTAAATATGGTAGCCAGAGGACGGTTCCGCAGCAGGATAGATCTCAGTGACGCCTATTTCCAGAGCAGAGTACATCCAGATGACGTGAAGTACAACACTATCAAAACACCCTTCGGCGGATTTACCAGCCAGGTCATGATGCAACGAGACATGAATTCTCCCAGAACCTTTGTGAGGACTATGGAGGACCTATTCCACGATGAATTAGGCAAGAACATATTGGTCTACATTGACGATATTTTTGTCTTCAGTGTCAGCTTTGAAGAGCATGTTAAGGACGTTATGAACGCCTGCAGTAAGCTGCAGGACGCCGGCTATTATGCCAACCCAAAGAAAAGTGTTTTTTTGCCACAAGGCTCGATATCCTAGGCCATATCATAGACCATGATGGGATACACCCTGCACTAGAGAAAATCCGGACCATAATTGACTGGACAAGACAAGAAACCCAGAAAGAACTGCCGCGATTCAATGGAATGGTTAATTATATCTCGCAGTTCATTCCTCACATCGCCACCATCACAGCCCCGCTCACAGAGCTGAGTTGGAACTTGAACGCTGAATGGCTGTGGACGGATCTGCAGGGGGCAGCCTTCGAAGCGGTCAAGCGAGCTGCAGATAAGCACAAAGTCCTTAGACCGATCGACTATAAAAAGGCAGATATGATATGGCTTTTTACCGATGCATCCCCTACAGGTACGGGCGCTTGGATAGGCCAAGGACCAACCAGAGATGCAGCCAGACCTGCAGCGTTCCACAGCAGAAAGCTGACGCCATCACAAAGCAACTACCCCATACACCAACAAGCAACGCTCGCAATCATTGAGGCTATGGAAGCATTCGCTCCCCATTTACTACACAGGCAATTTACAGTGGTTACGGACCACGAGAGTCTCACCAAACTCATGACACAAAATAATCGCAATGGACGACAGCTGAGATGGTTAACGCACATCAGTCACTGTGATTTTAAAACAGAATACCAGCCAGGAGCGAAGAAGTTCCAAGCAGACTACCGATCGAGAATCCATGAGGGAACCTCAGGACCCTTAGACTCGGATATAAGCCTCAAGGACCCCACTATCGATTATGACAGCCTTGAGCTACCTGACCCTACCCAACCCCTACAGATCAATACAAGCTACGCCTCGCCTCGTCTACCAATTTTATCATGGAATCAGACGACGCCATGTACTACTCAGGCGAAGCCCAAACCTCTCCCACTCTTACTAGCAGTGAGTCTATAAGTCGCTGCTGCCCTGAAAACCTTATGGACGAGATTACCAGCAATGCAGTAACTCGCTCCCAGAAACGTAAGGCTTCTGCTTCCCCACCTGCTACCTCAAGCGCAGCCAGCAACGATAGCAGAATATCGATTGGAAACTCTTGGGGTGAAAATAGAACTCTCCCAATCTCTAGTGAAATGGAACGACAACACTCAGAGATGAGCTGGATGTCATGCACTGACGATGGGTGTGAAATACATAAGAATGAAAAAGAAGGTGCAGGCTACTGGCCAAAGGACCCTAAGGCCCGGAAGCAGAGTAAGAAGACAAAGAGAAAGGAGCAGGATAGGACTTCAACATCGAATACAGCCCTTGAGGCAGGCCAGGCTTCACTCCCCGATATCCCATACCTCTCAGAAAGCCTCCCACCTTTTCATATCAATGATACCATTCTAGCCACACCGACCATGGCCTCGCTGGCCTTTAGTCCCCTTTATAGCCAAGCAGGCTATGACTCAGATGAGGCCACCAACGCCAACCAATTCCTAAGCACCCTATACTCCCGCCTTATTGGTATCCTCGCCCAGCGAGTTAGAGAAGCCCTTAAGACCGACGCCCTCTACACCAGGGTGAAGGAAACCGATAATAAATTGCACTATTCCATCCACAATGGCCTTCTACTTGTCCAGAACACCAATGGGTACGAGAACCTTTATATACCAGTAGGACCTCTTGAGAAGGTGGTATCCCTACGGGATTTTATCCCAAAGACTGTCCCTGAAGGCCTCGGACATTTCGCAGCTTACAAATGCTACTCCTATGCGGCTTGTTTCTTCTTGTGGCCACAGATGTGCCAGGACTTTGTTCTATACTGTCGGTCATGCGACAAGTGCCAGATTATCAACGAGCCCACCACACTACCCTATAGACGATCCCTTACCCTCCCTAACCCCGACAAAGCCTTTCAATTCCTAGCCATAGACTTCGCCGGCCCTTTTAAGAAATCCGATGGCTATTCATCTATCATTGTCATAATGGACCGCTTTACTTCCTACACACATCTCATCCCACTCAAGGACGCAGCTACCTTTGAGAAGATCTTCAAGGAACTCAACGGTAATATCTTCGATGTCCATGGCCTCCCTCTTAGCATTGTCCTTGACCAGGACACTCGCTTTACCTCTAAGTTTTGGTCACACATGATAAACTCGCTTGGTATCCCGGTCTGGATGGCGACCCAATACCACCATCAAACGAATGGCCAGGTTGAGCGAACAATCCGTACCCTCAAACAGCTAATGACCCACTTCGTTAACCCCGGACAAAAGAACTAGTCCGGCTCCCTCCCCGCTATTGCAGCAGCCATGAACTGCGCCCCCTATGAATCTCTAGGCATCTCGCTATACCATGCCCTCTATGGACGCTCCGGGAAGATATTCAACCCTGTCCAGAGATCCGCCAGCAAGGTACCAGCTGTGGACGACATCTTAAAGGCCCATGAAGCAACAAGAATGGAAGTAGACAATGCCAGAGAGAATGCTACCTTCCGCCAGACTGTCCAGGCAGACAAACGCCACAAGCCCCTAACGGAACCATTCAAGAATGGCAACAGCATCATTGTAAGAGGCCGCCCTTATACCTCCTCCCCTGGATGATCCAAGAAGCTAGAACCACGCTGGTTCGGACCTTTCAAGGTCCTAGAACATCTACCTGACACAGACCACTACAAACTACACCTCCTGACCAGAATGGCCCGTCAGAAACCCTACTTCCACGTCTCTTCCCTTAAGGAATACAGAGAGAATGATCCCCATGGATTCACGTCCCGCAGAATGGACAAACCATCACCCAACCTAATCGACAATGCAGAAGAATGGGAAGCAGAGCAGATACTCGACTACTGCCGCCAGAACAACAGGGACGAATTGCTGGTCCAGTGGAAAGGCTATGAGCGAACAGACGATGCCTGGGAAGCTATCGAGAACATCGACCACTCCCTGGAACTGCTACATGAAGACTGGGACGCTAACCACCCCGCAGTGCCAACGCCCCAGATCACCTCCAACTACATTAAAGCTTCCTGGGAACTCATGGAAGTTTTCTCCACACCAGGTACCGCAAACGATTGCCCAGACGACTTCTGGGAACCCTATGACGATGAGGAATATGATTCTAGCAGCTCTGAGAAGGACTATTTCCCCACAGATGACGACAGCCTCCTATGGCACACCGACGAGAGCGCTGAGGACAGCGAAGACTTTGGAATGATTGTTGATTTTTCAGAATAAGAGAATGTAACATGTGTACATGTTCCGGAAACAGTACACAGGAGCAGGCAGTGCAGGATCTCCTATGTTTAGTTGATTAATATTTGGATTATTTGATTTGATTTCATCTCCGCCACTGCCTCTGAGTCAGATAGGCTATGCTATGGTATTGCTATGTTTAGTTTGCTTTATTGGAAGCTTATGTTTAGGATTCTGGGTATGGAAGAGTCATGTAACACTGGCGAAGGCTGAGGACTATTTGTTTGTTTCTTTCTTTGGTCTTGCAGGATTACAGGATTCCGGTATGTGCACAGCTACTGGTAATGATCGTGATTGCCGGAAGGCTATCCCGCTTGGGTTTTGTATTTAAACCAGTCTCCTGGCTAGCAGGAGACAGCAGACTTCGACAGACCTTCAGTCTAAGAATATACTTGGTTGAACGGCAATCCCTGAGTTCTATTTTTCCTTCAACGATTATCTCTTACCTCCGGTCCCTTGAAGCCTCCCTTAGCACCAGGGCTAGCAGGTCTACTACCGGCCCTATTGTATTTTCGTTAGACAGGAATAAACCTGTTACAGCTAGGCTATTTCCCTACAGCTACGAGGCTGGAGAATACCAGAGAGACGCATATGACATCTCTGCTTTTACCCCAGGCCACCTTCACCCAGACAACAACCCCTCCCCCTCTTACGCTCAAGCGGCCTCTGGCTCCGGATTAGGCAGTAAGGACAAAAAGAAATCCGGCAAACCACCCTCTCCCCAACAAGTTGGGAGTGGGGTCGCCCCCCCAGTTTCAGAAGGGGCCTCTCTCCCTCCCAGATGCCCAATGTCGATTTTTTGCTTCCCGACAGTCCCCCGCCCCTCACCCAGACGCTCCATCCATTTCGGCAACCTTCCCCTACATAGCTGCCCGCGTTCTACGTGAATCTAACTGCCTTCACCCTCTGGGCTTCTCTGTAACCGTCAACCCACAAGGTGCAATCTCCCTCACCGTCACCGACAAAGCCAGTCCTGCTGCGTCATACGCCCCGTACTTTGTCCCCCTTACAAGGGCCATCAACAAATCCTTCCGAGTGGGCGACAACCCCTGGTGTACCCTTGTTCTCGCTCCAACAGCCGTACAACAAGCCATTCACGGCCTACCACTACGCTTCCTCCCCCATGATGAAGAGAAACTCTTCCCATATATCAGGCAGGCAATCCTCAACGACAAAGCGACCCCGGTTCTCTCGGCCAGGTATCTTAACCCTGACCGAGATTCTCGCAGTGCCAAGCAGGCCACTTCGGTGGTTGTCATCATCGACCCTCAGCACGTATCGGCCCTCACTTCGTGGGTCTTCATCCACTCACAGAAGCGCAAGGTCGTACTTGCCTTCTGAGCCAACCGAACCTCCCAGTGTAGTAACTGTTGGAGATACGGACACGCCTATCAACAATGCCCCGCCACCCACCCGACGTGCCCCATTTGTGCGCTTCACCATACTCGCGCGTCTCACCGGTGTCAGAATCCCACCTGCCCCAGGAGCGGGAACAATAAGCCAGTCCCATCCTGTTGTCCGACCTCGCCCCCCCATTGCTGCAACTGCGGTAACGACCACACTGCCACATTCAGGGAGTGTCCGGCTCGACCTAACCCAGTTAGCCCCACCAGACCTTCCTTTACAATCCCACCAGGTCAAGACCCCATGGAGATGGCGGTCGAGGGCGGTCCAGCACCCTCTACTGTCCCGGCCAGGGCGGGTCCCTCTGAGGTGGACCTCGTAACTCCCAGGCAGCCACCCCCGGCAGGGCCTCTGCGCCCCGGCACGATCCAAGGCTTTGGCGACTCTCTCCCCTTCGAGGCCCAAAGCCCTTCCCCCGCTCCTTCCGACCGTCGGGCTCGTCCCGCTAATGATTAATCACCCTAGCCCCGCTGGGAAGGAGCCGGTCCCAAATCGCAAACCACTTTCTATCCTTCAACATAACTGCCTTGGGTGCTCGGATGTTTTTCTTTCCTAATTTGAGTCGTTTAAAGAAGCGATGACATATCCATGGTTACTCCTTCTGCAGGAACCGCCTGTTGGTAAGGCCCACCTCCCCTCCTTTAATCGTTTCAAGTCCTTCTTTCCTCCCGTTATAAAGCCCGCGTGGCGGCCTACCATCATATGTCTTTTCTTTCCTTATATGCGATACTCCCCAGGTTCAAGGGGGTTGATGATGTCCTCGCCCTCGACGTCTCCTTCTAGGAACCCCTTTTTCGGGACCAACTTTCACTCCTTTGGGATAATAAACGCCTACTCAACCAATACACGCGACGACTGAGTCCATTCGATCCTCCCAGAAACTCTCTTTCCGTCTCTAGACGTCCCCCTCCTTGTGGTAGGGGACCTCAACATACACCACGCCCTCTCAGACCTGCTGCGATCGGTTGCACCACTGGAAATTGTCTCCTCGACCCCATACTTCAAAAAGCAGCGGAAGCTGGCTTCACACTCCACGATCCCCCCGGGGCATATACTGGGTTCCCCCTTACAGGGAAAGCTCGCCTCTCGGTTATCGACGTGTTCTTCGCAAACCCCTACCTCCTGCCTATGATTAAAGGGTGGGAGGTATCACTCCCAGCGACCGGCTCCGATCATGTCCGGATAACGATAGATCTCGCCCCCCGCACCCTGGTCCCAAGCCCCAAGCGCCCTCGGTGGTCCGATATGGACCGTGAAACTCTGACACCAATCATAAAGGATTTCAAGATACCTCCTGCCCCCATGTGCCCCCCGCCGATGGACCTGGATAGGTGGCTGGCCAGGTCCCTAGACCGACTCACGGCCCTCCTGAAAGAGCACATCCCGGTTTCCAGACCTTCACACCACTCCAAACCCTGGTGGTCCTCCCACCTGACAACCCTCCGCCGTGAGTTCCACAAAGCTGCCAGGATGGGTAGGAAGCACGGCACCCCAGCCCTGCGGGATGTGGCCAACTGTAACATGTGTACATGTTCCGGTAACGGTACACAGGAGCGGGCAGTGCAGGACTTCCTATGTTTAGTTGGTTTATATTTAGTTATTTGATTTGATTTCAGCTCCGCCACTGTCTCTGAGTCAGATAGGCTATGCTATCGTATTGCTATGTTTAGTTTACTTTGTTGGAAGTTTATATTTAGGATTCCGGGTATGGAATGGTCATGTAACACTGGCGAGGGCTGAGCATTGTTTGTTTCTTTCTTTGGTCTTGCAGGATTACAGGATTCCGGTATGTGCGCAGCTACTGGTAATGATCGTGATTGCAGGAAGGTTATCGCTCTTGGGTTTTGTATTTAAACCAGTCTCCTGGCTAGCAGGAGACAGCAGACTTCGACAGACCTTCAGTCTAAGAATACACTTGGTTGAACGGCACTCCCTGAGTCCCTTAGCCCAACTTGTCCTTCAACTATTATCCTTCTAAGCTACCGGTCCCTTGAAGCCTCCCTTAGCACCAGCGCTAGCGGGTCTATCGCCGGTCCTATTGTATTTTCGTTAGACAGGAATAAACCTGTTACACCAACATTTCCAAAGCAGGGTACTTCAAGGCGATCAAAGCCGCCAAAAACAATAACTGGTCGTCCTTCCTATTAAGCGCCACCCGCCAGAGCCTTCTGGACGGCCAAAAGGTTCGCCTACGGCCGCACCCCTCCCCGCTTTCCCTCCCTCCCAGGGGCAGAGACCCCCTAGCAGATGAACAAGCTCCTTGTGGACCAGTTCTTCCCCCCAAAACAGCCGTTCTCGCCGCCCCCCAGACTGAGGCCTGACAGAACGGCACCCCCACTAACAGTGGAAGAGATATCGTCAGCTCTTTCCAAGTGCTCCTCCACATCAACCCCGGGCCCTGACGGCATTCCCTACTCCGCCTGGAAGCAGGTGAACAAGATCAACCTGTCCATCCTCCTCAAAATCCTCTCACCGCTCGTCAGCCTTGGGTACCACCCGGCCTCGCCACAAAGCTCGAACGGTATCGTGCTCGACAAACCAGGGAAACCCTCCTACGAATCTCCAGCCTCCTTCATGTTAATTGTCCTATTCCACACCGTTTCAACAATCTTAGAAGCGATAATAGCGTCCCACCTCCTTCTGGTGGCAAGATCGAAGGGCCTGCTCCACCACAACCAATGTGGCTCCCTACCTGGGCTCAGCACTTACGATGTGGTCCTCACCCTCTTCAATGACGTAAAAGCTCTACAAAGGCCACACCTCAAGGTCTCATCCCTGTTCTTGCACATCAAAGCAGGGTTCGATAAAGTCGCCAACTCCACTCTGGCCCGCATCCTAAGGGAGGGCGGGATTCCCCCCTACCCGGTATCCTGGGTTTCATCGTTTTTAGGTGAAAGGAGCTGCACTCGAGTCGTTCAAGGGGCCCCAGGGACCCCAGCCCCGGTGAACATCAGCGCCCCCCAGGGATCCCCAATCTCCCCCCTCCTCCTCCTCCTCTTCGTGGCCCCGCTCCACTTCAGGATCCCCGGACGCTTGATGATCTCATATGTGGACGTCTTTGCCCTCACTGCCGCCTCCCCTTCATATCGGGTAACATCGGCCGCCTCCAGATGCTCTTCGATAAGCTAGAAGCAACGGCCCTTCGCTTAGGAGTCTCGTTTTCTGTCGCCAAGACGGAGCTAATACACTGGAGAACCCCAAGCCAAAGGCAGTCACCGAAATGCCTCTCCCCTATTCAGAGCAAAGGGGAGCTATTCCCCCCCCGGGACTTGGTACGATGGCTCGGATACTAGTTCACTCCTGCCCTTGACTCCTCCTCACACTTCTCACGTCGGTTGGCCCTAGCGCAAGGGGCCTTCGCCCTCATCAGACGCCTCAGCCCTCCCTGTGCAGGCCTCGCCCCATATCTGTGCCACAGGCTGGCAACATCCTTGATCTCTCCCATCCAGCTGTACTGTGCGGATCTCTTCACACCCAGCGCGGGAGCCATGGCCCGGCTCAACACCTTTTGGCACAAGGTCCCGAGATGGACAACGAACTCCTTCTCAGCCACTCCGACAGGAATCCTCGCAGTGGAATCCTGCCTCCCCCCAGTCCCACTCCTGATCTCCCAACGACAAAGGCGAGCGGCAATCAGGGTTATATGCTCCCCACCAGAGGTAAACCCCGCGATGGTGCACCTTCACCCCTCGTTCCCCTCCCTCTCAAACCACCTGGCAATCGACTCCTCGAGAGCGCTAACAAGAGGCCTCACCTCGCTGTACCTCCCCCTGCACTGGAAAACTCCACTTCAGGTCCCCGCCTTGAGGAACCACCTCCCTATAGATGCGGTGGCCCACAGGACCATACCCTTCACTCATGGGCTTTCTAGGATGCCCATGATTAGTTCCGACCTTATTTGCCTGGCCCTACCCATCCCTCCCCAGTCCCTAATGGACAACACCTACTCAGCACTGAAGAAGAGGGTAAGAGAGCCCTCCTCGAGGAATGGTCCCTTCTCTTCCCGACACCCAGTACTACTACCATCGCCCAGCCCTGAACCAACGCCCCTTCAGGGGACTGGGCAAGTACATGGCCGGACGGATTTATCAGATACGAGCCGGGAAGAGTTAACTGGCCGCCCACCCAACTTGGAGGTCCCCCGATGCCAATACCTCCTGCCCCCGCTGTGGTCTCAAGCCCAAGTCATTCGAACACGGCATCCTCACTTGCTCCTCCAGACACGGCGCGCGTTCCCGGCTCCTCCACGGCGTCACCCGCATCAGTCAGCACTCTCCCCTTTGGTCCTCTCTCCCACTACTTCAAAGGCTCGCCATATTCATCAGCGTAACCTCCACCGGATTCCCCCCCACTATGTTTCCACCAGAGACTCCCCCCTCTTCACCTCTGCTCCCCCTCTCGCCCCTCAAAGTGCCCCCTCCGGCTTTTCGTGTTTTTTCATTAGCGGAGGTTTAAAGCCTGTTAGACTTTCCCGTAGCATTATGGGAGCTTTCCTTGTTAGACAAATTATTAGTTAGTTTGGGCTTTCCTTTTTTTTATGTGGCTATTGGCCCGGCGGAGGAGAAACCCTCGCGATAGTGGAAATCTTTAGTAACATAACTTTCTTTGTTAAAGTTATGTTTTTATACGTTTTGTTCTCTTCATAGCGAGCACTGCGTGAGGCTTTTTGTACATTAAAACAATGAACCTAGGATCACAAAAAGAAAAAAAAAAGAAAAAGGGATCAAGGGATAGGACATGAACCATATCTCCTACACCTCCGGCGATTGAAATCTCAACACTATGAGAAATCATCCTCACTTTGCCCCACCCACCTCTCTTCTCCCACGATCGCTACTGCCGAGGAGTTAACGTTAAGCCATCTCCCCTCCTCTCCTGGAGCACCTCTGCCTCCCCTCCGCACGGTTCTCGTTCCTGTTCATCGTTGACACCCGCTTATGAAGTTCGGTTCTCCCACTTACCCCACACTTGCTTTGCACCTCGCTTGGCATTTTGCACGGTCGGAAAGCTTCTCGCTTTGTTCACGGTCGGCGTTACGGTGTCGGACTCTCAGTCCAAGTAGGCCTCGGCTGGCTGGGCGTGTACCTCTGATGGGGATAGCCTCGGTTAGTAACATCACGGTCCTGTCTCAGTCTCGTCGTCGTCCCAAAACCCCTTCCTATGGCCCATTTGTCGCTTGTGGCTAGCCTGCTCGCAATGCTTCCTCCTCCCACCTCCCGGTTCCGTCTGCTGGCACCGTACTGCCCCTGCGGCTGGCACCTTACTGCTAACCTCCTCCTCCCCGGCTGGCACCGGACTGCTCTACCCCCTCTGGCTGGCACTCTACTGCTCCTCACCAGCTAGGACCCTACTGCTCCTCCACCGATGATTTGACCTTTCCTCGGTTACGCCTAGTCGTGGTATAGCACTGCCTCTGTCGGTATTGCCCAACGCCTTGTATCGATGTAAAGACTTGCAAGACCGTGCGAGTGGTTACAGTGGGCCCACGGTTTCCGTGTTTTCTCCTCTCGACGATCATGTATCCAGCCCCCCAGGCCTGCGTTTTGGGTCTTCGAACAGGCCGTTTCTTGTGTTTTCAGGAGCCTGCGGAAGGGTTTGGGTCTTTCTACCTGTAGGTTTCTATGTATTGTTTCCTTATGTGTCTGGGGTATTTTATCTTAGGTGCTGAGCGAGGGAGACTTTTCCTATCGACTCGGGGTGTTTGATCGTTCCCATGAAGAGGTGAAGCGGGCGGTGGTTTGCATTTATAGGATTTTTTCTCTTTATAGCTCGAGCTCTATAAGGGTTTGTATACCTAGAAACAAATAACGCATGATTACAAAAACAAAACAAAAAAAGCGACCATGTGATAGGACACGAACCATCTCTCCTCGACCTCTGGCGATTGAAATCTCATCACCACGGGAAATTATCGTCACGTTCCCCACCCACCTCTCTTCTCCCACGGTGCCTACTGCCTAGGGAATGACACTAAGCCATCTTGCCCCCTCTTCTAGGGCCTCGGCCTCCCCTCCTTGCTGTTCTTGTTCCTGTTTGTCGTTGCCTCCAGCTCATGATGTTCGGTTCTCCCCCTTACCCCGTGCTAGCTTTGCACCTCGCTTAGCATTTTGCGCAGTCGGAAAGCCTCTCGCTCCCCTCACGGTCGGCCTTACGGTGTCCGACTCTCCGTCGAAGTAGGCCACGGCTTGCTGGGCTTGTACCTCTCATGGTGAAAGCCTCGTATAGTAATATCACGGTCCCGCTCGGTTTCCTCGTTGTCCCAAAAGCCCTTGCTATGGCCCCTTTGTCGGATGTGGCTAGCCCGCTGGTGATCCTGCCTCCCTCCCTCTCCCGGTGCTGTCCGCTTGTACCTTACTACTACAATCCTCTCCCTGGCTGGCACCCTACAGTTTACCACCGGCTGGCGCCCTACTGCTCCCCATTGGCTGGCATCCCCTCTGCCTGGTCTCTCCCCTCGCCTCTCTATCCTCCCTCATCCACGTACTCCTCCTCGGTTACACCTAGTCATGGTATTGCACTGCCTCTGTGGCTGCTGCCAACACCTTTGGGCGACCAATGTTATTACTGGCGAGGCTGTTTGTTTCGGTTCGATGTCAGCCAACAGTTTCGCTGGTTTTCCTTTATGTACGGTCACCATCCGCTCCCTCAGGCCCGCGTTTCGAGGCCTTAGCAAAACTTTCTTTTGAACAGGGTAGCCTGCCGAAGCATTTGGGTCTCTCTACCTGTATGTTTCGCTGAATTGTTTCCTTACGTGTCTGGGGTATTTTATCTGAGCTGTGTTGAAATCCGTTGATTCTTCTATCTTCTACCATAGGGGGGAAGGCACCCTTCTTATAGATAGAAATGCGCTATTTACCTGACTTGCGATATACGTCGTCTATTGCATAGTTTGTCAACACTATGATGCCCCTCTTACCACATCACTTGTCCCATACGGAAACCGTATCCAATGATGTCCACCATACCTGGAACACGTAGTCCCTCCAATCCGTAAGCCAGCATCCAGTCTCAGGTAACCAGGAAGCCACTGACAAGAACCACCATAATACGACACTCCCACCCTTCCGGATAACCTCCAACCGAAAGGGAAACACCCTAAATGGAAAGAAACAAAATGAAAAATACAAAGATATGGGTGACCTCATTAAAAAACCTGCCCAGGACAAGGGCGAGGAAAACGAGTGTCCCCTACAAAAATTATTTCACTACTAGCCCTTCCCATGGCCATGTTGTAGACCCATTCGCTTGACATGGCGTTGATGGGTGTCTCACGGGAACGCTTGTGTCATGATGTCAGCCGGCATCTCAGCTGTGGGTAACTAGTTGAGCTCTATGAGTCCTTGGGGACAGGCATCTTGAACGAAGTGATATTTTATGTCGATATGCTTAGTCCGGATATTAAACCTGGGTGCCTTCGCCAGACAAATGGCTCCTTGACTGTCGGAAAGAACAAGTTGTATGGATGATGGGATAGCGTTTAACTCGCGATGGGTAATTTCGTGATAAAGACCGCGAAGCCAGATCCCTTCTTGTATAGCCCCAGAACACGCAATATACTCTGCCTCTGTCGAAGACAGCGACACTAATGATTGCTTTTTAGATTTCCACAATACAGCGGCACCGGCTAGAGTGAAAACATAGCCAGAGGTCGATTTTCTCTCATTCAGATCTCCCGCAAAGTCTGAATCAGTGTAGCCTATCAAGTGATCAACAGAACCATAGACCAGAGCCATTCCTGAGGTCTCCATCAGGTATCGAAGAACCCCCTTGGTAGCCAAAAGGTAATTTGTTGCAGGCTTTGAGTTATATTTACTCAATACCGATATGGCAAAGGCGAGGTTCGGGCGAGTTCCAACAGCTATACACATTAACCTGCCTACCAGGGATTGATACTCACGCTGGTCAATCAGCTTATCACTATCCTGGGCAGCGACTGGCCTCCTTCCAGGTTCCATTGGAGTATGAACTCCATTACACTCTTGCATGTTGAAGCGGTGTAAGACCTTTAGGATAAAGGGTTGCTGATGGAGTTGGATGTGCCCGTTTGGTAACCTGTCAATTTCGAAACCAAGAAACTTTCTTGCCGGGCCAAGGTCACTCATTTTGTAGCGGGAATGAAGGCTGGCCTTAGTATTATTGATCCGTGTCCGATCTTTTGCTGTAAGTAGCAAATCATGGACGTAAAGCAGCAGAATCAGGTCGCAATCTGAGGACAGGTAAAGATTCGGATCAATGACAGATTTCCTTAAGCCTGCTGATAGTAGAAACTGATCAATTTCCTCGTACTAGAGTCGTCGCGCTTCCTTAAGACGATACTGGGCCTTATTCAGTTTACACACTGTCATACTAGCTGGGTTGCCGGGGTCAAGCCAGTCAATGCCCTCAGGCAAGACCATATAGATCTCATCATTAACGGAGGGATTTAGGAATGCAGTTACCACGTCCATATGATCGATCTCCCACCCATTCAGAGCTGCCAGAGCAAGAATCATACGCACACTGGCCAACTTGGCCACTGGAGCAAAGATGTCACCAATGTTTGTCTCTTCATATCCCTTAATCACTAATCGAGCTTTAAAGCGTCGATTTCCATCTGGGTTGATTTTCATAACATATACCCACTTACATCCAATCGGATGTGCACCCACTGGAACCGTAGACCAATACGTCCAGGTTTTGTTCTCAATTAGAGACTGAAACTCCGCCTCCCTAGCGTGTTTCCAATTGGCAGAGCAACTCTGCTGGAGAGCTTCCCGGTAGCTAAGCACGTCGCTCTCAGCTTTATTACTAGCCCCAGGCCGAAGCATGGCCTTATATGCTTGGTCCGAGCGACTACAGAGACCCGAACGGCGCAACACTGGTGCTGGTGGGTCCTCTGGCCTTATGTCACTCATATCTGTAGGGACAGCCACCATTTGTTCTTCTGGCCGAGAAGTACAAGATTCAGAACCTGCCGCGTGCGGCTCAATCGCTTCATAACGATTGGTAGTAATAATCTCGGTGCGGGTATTGGGGCCAATCACGCGCATAACATCCTCAATCGGAGCTGTCTCCGAGTTATCCTCTTCGAATATCATGTCTGGAATGCATGATCTGAGTATTCCCAGGTCTTGCCCATGGCTGACGTGCCGTTCACCCATAATATCTTCTTCCGCAAAGCGGACATCCGACGCTTGAATGACCCTTTTGCTCTCAGGGTCCCATAGGCGCCATATCTTTACTGTCTCATGGACATACCCAAGAAAAACACATTTCTTTGCCCTTTCAGGGAACTTGGTTCTCCGCTGCGCTTCGGGTATAAGGGTATAAGCGGCACAACCAAAGCGACGAAGGTGGCCCAGCTCGGGTTTTACTCCAAAGAGCTTCTTGTAAGGTATGAGACCACCGACAGTTCTTGATGGAGATCGTGCATGCAGGTATATGGCAGTATTAACTGCTTCTGCCCAGAACTCATCTCCTAGGCAGGAGTCCAAAATTAAGGCCCGCGCTTTAGTAACAATAGTGCGGATCATTCTTTCACTAACTCCGTTCTTGTGTTGTGTATATGGCGGTGAAGGCTCAGAGGATATACGAGATTCCCGGAGGATCCCGAGAAACAAACTATTATTGTATTCCCCTTTCCCGTTATCGCAGCGAAATCCGACCATAGGATATTCAGGGAACCGTCTTTCCACCCGAGCCATAAATTCCTGAAATACCGGTACAACCTCAGAGGCTGTTTTCCCTTGCAGGAAGTATACCCAGGTGGAGCGGGAAAAGTCATCTATGTATAAGATAAAGTATCGTGCACCCGAAGCTGACTCTGGGGCAATAGAACCAGACAGATCAGAGTGCAGCAATTCGAAGGGTCTTGCAGCCCGTGGAGCTGCTTGTCTTTCAAATCTCCTCTGGTGCTTCGACTTCACACAAATCTCACAGGGAAGTGATCCAGTAGACATGGTACTACTATAGGCTGAAGAAGGTAGTAGGGTTCCTAGCGTTTGGTGACTGAGATGCCCCAATCTTTGATGCCATAAATCGATCGTCCGTAGGACAGCCGTGTTGGCCTCAACTGGGCGTGTTATGTATTTGACCATACCACTGTTTGTTTTGTGCGGAACAAAGCGATACAGCCCATCGGCTAGCGATCCCAGTTTACAGTTCTCAATAAAACAGATGGGGTTCTTGAAGGTTATCTCATACGTCTTAGATAACTGGCTAACGGAGATGAGAGATCTTTGAAGCCACGGAACAAACAATGCTTCAATCAAAATCTCCCTCTCCACCAGCGGCAGGTATATTATACCGGCCGCAATCGCAGGAATAGTAGAATTGTCTCCTAAGTGAACCAGGATGGGTTTTGGGAGTCGCTTAAACGTAACAAAGAGGCTCCGATTTCGGCAAAGATGGTGCGAAGCTCCGGAGTCAATAATCCACTCCATAGTAGCTGAGCTACGTCCAATTCTGGCAGCAAGCGCTTGAACTGATGCATAAGCCGCACCTGGAGTTTCCCGGTTGCCAACCTCCCCTTTCCGACTTCTTCTTGATAGTCTATCTGCTCGGGCCTCTTCAGCCTTCTTCTTTGTGTAGCAATTCTCTTGCTTATGCCCATTCTTATTTCAATACCAACAGAGAAGGTTGGTATCCTTTCGTGCCGTTGACTGCCTTCCCCTTCTGAGTCCTCCATGAAAGTGGCTGCAAGGAGTTGAGGCATGAGGAGTCAAGGGCTTTGGACTGGTAAGGGTGCTACTCATGTCTGTCGAACGGTAGTCTGCTTGTCGAGTATTTAATGTGTCCTCAGTTTCTTTCATTTTGACTATTAATTCATCTACAGTCCGCTATCCGAGAAGGATATCACTAAAGATATCAAAGGTGGCTGGGAGAGTTATCAGAACATGAGAAATGAATACTGACTCCGTGATGGGCGCTTCCGTTGCTGATAACAAGTCCCGGAAGTACAGCAGGGTTGATATATACTCGGTGATCGGTTTTCCTGGAACTGGACGTGCTCTAGAGAACTGACGGAGTGTTGCCATACGGCCAGCTCTTGAGGCAACAGTGTTAAGTTTCTCACCCAGCAGTGTCCACATCTCCTCAGGATCCGTCAGTCCTTGGAGGTATTGTTCAGCACTTGTAGTGCAGGACCCAAATATGAGAGCGATGGCTTTTCCCTTGCGACGACGGTATTCAGCCAGCTGAACTCGTTGATTATCGGCAGGAGCATTTTCATTTCCTATGGTAGGCTCAAATGCATCTGCGGCACGCAGAATAACCTCCATATGCTTGCACCACTGAGAGTAATTCAAATGGTTGAGCTTAGGAAATTCGCCATACTTGGACCGATACATTACATTAGGCTGAACACCAGAGATACCGCTTTCCACATTGATAGCAGAAGAAGAAGCAAGGTTGTGCTGGAGCATTTCTGATTGCTAACTAGTGACGAATATATAGATTCGTGATCTCAAGGCTAGATTGTGATGAGGTGGTAGAAAAACGTTCGTTGAGTTCGTAGGAAGCAGCCGGGCTCATAATCTGTTGAAATCCGTTGATTTTTCTATCTTCTACCATGGGGGGGAAGCCACCATTCTTATAGATAGAAATGCGCTATTTACATGACTTGCGATATACTTGGTCTATTGCATCGTTTGTCAACACTATGATGCCCCTCTTACCACATCACTTGTCCGATACGGAAACCATATCCAATGACGTCCACCATACCTGGCACACGTAGTCCCTCCAATCCGTAAGCCAGCATCCAGTCTCAGGTTATCAGGAAGGCATGGACAAGAACCACCATAATACGACAAGGTGCTAGGCGAGGGGGGCTTTGCCTATGGTATCGCAGGGTTTGATTGTTGCTATAAGGAGGTCAAGCGGGCGGTAGTTGTGACTTATAGGTTTTTTTCTCTTCAGAACTCGCGCTGCATAAGGCTTTTTGTACCTAAAACAAACAACGCATAATATGTGTAACATGTGTACATGTTCCGGTAACGGTACACAGGAGCGGGCAGTGCAGGATCTCCTATCTTTAGTTGATTTATATTTGGTTTATTTGATTTGATTTCAGCTCCGCCACTGTCTCTGAGTCGGATAGACTATGCTATCGTATTGCTATGTTTAGTTTCCTTTGTTGGAAGTTTATATTTAGGATTCCGGGTATGGAATGGTCATGTAATACTGGCGAAGGCTGAGCACTGTTTGTTTGTTTCTTTCTTTGGTCTGGCAGGATTACAGGATTCCGGTATGTGCCCTGCTACTGGTAATGATCGTGATTGCAGGAAGGCTATCGCTCTTAGGTTTTGTATTTAAACCAGTCTCCTGGCTAGCAGGAGACAGCGGACTTCCACAGACATTCAGTCTAAGAATACACTTGGTTGAACGGCAATCCCTGAGTTCTATTTATCCTTCAACTATCATCTCTTACCTCCGGTCCCTTGAAGCCTCCCTAAGCACCGGCGCTAGCAGGTCTATCGCCGGTCCTATTATATGTTCGTTAGACAGCAATAATCCTGTTACAATATGAAAAAAACAAATGAAAAAAGAAAAAAACGAGCAAGGGATAGGACACGAACCATCTCTCCTCCACCTCCGGCGATTGAAATCTCAACATTACAGGAAATTATCGTCACTTTCCCCCACCCACCTCGCTTCTCCCACGATGGCTACTGCCTAGGAGTTGACACTAAGCCATCCTCCCTCCTCTTTTGAGGCACGTCTGCCTCCTCTCCTTGGGGTTCTCGTTCCCGTTCATTGTTGACACCCGCTTATGAAGTTCCGTTCTCCCCTTACCCCACACTTGCTTTGCACCTCGCTTAGCACTTTGCACTGTCTGAAAGCTTCTCGCTTCGGTCACGGTCGGCCTTACGGTGTCGGACTGTCGGTCAATGTAGGCCTCGGCATGCCAGGCTTGTACCTCCGGTGGGGAAAGCCTTGATTAATATCACCAGGGTCTTATCGTGGTGTCGTCGTCCCAAAAGCCCTTGCTATGGCCCTTTTTTCGGCAGTGGCAAGCCCGTTCGAGATCCTTCCTCCTCGCCCCTCCAGGTTCCATCCGCTGGCACCGTACTGCCCCTTTAGCTGGCATCTCAATGCTAGACCTCCTCCTCCGGCTCTCACGTGACTGCTCCCCTCTGGCTGGCACCCAACTGCTACTCTCTGGCTGGGACCCTACTGCTACTCGCCAGCTGGGACACTACTCCCCCTCCTCCGATCGGTTGACCCTTCCTCTGTTACGCCTAGTTGTGGTATAGCACTGCCTCCGTGGTTAATGTCCAACGCCTTGGATCGATGAAATGACCTGGATGACCATGCGAGGGCTTGTAGTAGGGCCACGGTTTCCCTGTTTTCTCCTGTCGACGATCATCTATCCACCCCCCTCAGGCCCACGTTTCTGGTCTTCGAACATGCGGTTTCTTTTGTTTTGGGGAGCATGCTGAAGGGTGTAGGTCTCTCTACCTGTACGTTTCCATGTATTGTTTCCTTACGTGTCTGGGATATATTATCTTAGGAGCTAGGCGGGGGAGGCTTTTCCTATGGACTCGGGGTTTTCTATTTTTCCCATGATGAGGTGAAGCGGGTAGTGGGTTTGCATTTATTCGTTTTTTTCTCTTTATAGCTATCGCTGCATAAGGCTTTTTGTACCTAGAAACAAATAACGTATGATTACAAAAAAAAGAAAAAAGAAAAAAGAAAAAAGAACGACCAAGGGATAGGATCTTCACGCAACCATGTGTAACGGGGGCACTCTGTAGGAAGACGGATCCTAAGGTTGCGACCGGACCGAAGACTCAAAGTAGATGTAAGGATCAAAATAAAGATAATTCACAGTAGAATCAAGTGGTAAAAACTTAATATGGTTAAGCCTGAAAGCTTCACTCAATAAGTTCTCTCGAGGATCGTTGGTTATCAGAATAGGGTGTCTCTCGCATTGGTTTAAGTAGAATAATGTGAAGCCAAAGGACACCCGTCAACCATGATGACCTTTCGCCAGCACCCTGCTCAGCTCAGGGCTGTCCAACTCACCTGCCTAGGGTGATTTGATACTGAGAGGCAGTCAGACCGCTCGGATATTAGCTGTGTCCACAAATGGGAAGCGTTCCCTGTGATGTCTCTCCAACTACATCTGCATGAGCCAAAACTCTTTCCTATTGGTAGTAGGTCAGTGGCCACCCGACATACCCACCACAGAGATAATATCCATTGCGACTCACTGGCCCAGCGGTGGCTTCGTCTATACAAGCTACGCAGTCCATCGACAAATCTACTTGCCTATACTGAGCTTCTAAATCTGACTGCATGCTCCTAAGATAAGAAATCTCCTGTTGGCTCACTACATGGGTGCTACCCACACTCAACCATGCGGGACCCTCTTAAATCGTCACAAGACTTGCACCTCTAGAGTCGACTAATAACCCATGCTAATGCTACAGTTCACGGGGTAGCCGGGGACTGGCTTTGGGGTGGTTATCCTGGAAGTCTTGCAGCTGCCTCTGTCAGCCTCAAGTCCTCTACTGTTAACCATACAAGTACCCGGAGGTCAAAGTTTGCCTGTAGGTGGTTCCCAGGTGTTACCCAGGTGGCGCACCAGGATGCGGTCACCCTCACACCCCTTATATATCCTGCGAACAGCTTCTGGTCGGTTGGACGGCCACAACCCATACGGTGTTGTGGGAGCGTTCCGATGGATGTCACTTTACTAGGATGCACACAACTACACAGCCGTACGGTGCTGTCGCGCCGTACCAACCCCGGGGCCGCAGGGCGGTGTTAGGAATACCCCCTGAAAGTTACACGAGGTTCGGACTATTCCTGCTCCCTCAGTAGCCCGTTTCATTCCCTCCGAAGCAGCCTTATGAACATCTAAGAGCCCCACTATAGTGCGATAACTTCCCCCTGAGTTTGAAAATGACTTTGTAGGTGAAGATAGGGTAACTGGGGTACCTCAGTAGGGTAACCGGGTCCCTAAGGTAGGGTAATCATGTTTCCAAGGTAGGGTAACTTGACCCTGTTATGGCTTTATTCCCTTCGGAAGTTCATGCAACCACATATAATGTTACCCCGGAGACCCGTGCAACGTTTACTATGTTTCCTTCACTTTGCGCGAACATCTCCTTTTAATGTTACCCTGCCCAGCAGGGTAACTTTGGCCTACCTAGGTTACCCTGTCTAACCCGATGTCACCAAGTTACTTCGTAGACACTTGTACCAACTCATGTCTACCGGTAGTATACTAAGTATACTGGTCTATCCTCTATCTGGTTACCTCTTGGTATACTATATAGGCTTGAGTTTAGTCCACTATAGCTACCTATCTTTATGGTCGTTACCCTATCTAAGTAATACGACACTTGGATACTGGAGCATGGGCCATGCCCTTTGACAGTAACCTTCCTGTGGTGCAAGATATGCGATCCTATTACTCTACTTCTTACGCAAACCTCTACGGCTCGAACGCGAGCACCTAGTCCTCTAGCGATTGGACTTTGTACCTTCCGGTCTTATGATCATAAGACATCCTCTAACGAGTCTATGATGTTATGTTGTAGCTAACCCGGTAGGATTCCGGGCTAACTAGGCCAAGGATATTCGAGATAACGGATTAATAGTCATTAAGCCTCGTTGGTAATCATTTTATAAAGGTAAAGTAATAAAGTGTAATGAAATATCAAAGAGTTAGAATATAACTCGCTAACTTGTTATATTTTTAAGGTCTCTTCTCAAATGCTTGGTGATTCTTCAACCACCGGGGGTGAGGCCTACTATTTATACTAATGTTCATGCTACTTCGACTTCTTTCGTCCAGAACTATCTTCTTAACAATTCAGTTTGTCAGAACAAAGTACAAACACTGTTTCACTCTGAAAACTTGCCCAGCTCGACTCAGAGAATCTCCCGAACTGCTATTTCATATGAGGGTGTCACCACTCCACCAGTAGACAGTCTTCGATCTCTTCGTCATGATAGACTATATATGAATATGCGGTCCAAATGCCTACACACCAATAGTAATGTGGAATATGGAGTCATCAGTTCCAATATCCAGCTATCAAAGCACTATGCAGCAATATGTATATGGGACTAGAGTAAGAGAAGTAGTATTCTCCAAACATCTTTCCAATCAGCTAAACATATCTTGAAACGTGCTCTTATCCAGTGGTCCGAGTTATCTTCCAAATGCGTCTAGAAAGCTCATAACTCCGGGAGCATAGGTTCGGATATATGGTCATTCTATTGAGGCATATACCTCACTCTTAATTATTAGGTAAGCTATTCCTGCTAGCGTAATAGTACCAGTGGCACAATTCTCTCATAGTCCTTCCTTACCGAATCGTTCTGAGTGGTAATGTACCATTGGTGTGGGTGCAGTCATACTCTCATTTCATTCCAGAGTAGACACGACGAAAATGTCCCGTTACATTTGTGACATAGTTTCCTGTGCCGTACCGCTGTGTCTATAACCTAATGAGACGTCAACCAATTTCGCCTAGGACACATGCATAAGCTCGCCAAAGGTCCCCTCTCCTATATCCTGCGAACAGCATCTGGTCAGATAGACGGCTGCGACGTATACGGTGTTATGAGATAGGTTCGAATGATAGTATCTTTTGCTGTTGGGACACAACTACAACGCTCTCTGCTGTTGTTGCACCATCCCAACGCCGGGGCCAGAGGGGGGTGTTACCTTCACCGGCTGAAGGTAGGGTAACCCCAGGGTACACATTAATGGGTGGAAAAGCTATACGTTTCCCATGTGCCTAACAGGAGCTCCTTCCTCGCAAGTTTCCTCCTCGAATCTTCGTAGCTAGGTATAATAATAACAATATACATTAAATTCCTTTTTCAACTCTGGGTTCTAGGGTAAAAAACCTTGTGCGTTTGCTTGTCCACATGAGGAAACCCTTTCCACCTTATGCAACATCTGCCCTGCTCAGTATTTCTTTATTTTCCCTATGAAATTTCTCCATTAGTTCTTCTGTATTATCCAAGCTTTCTGGCAGTTCCCAAGTGTTCTTATCCTCTGAGCAACATTTCCACTTAACAAAATACCTAAGTTCGCGCATCTGCTTATTGCGTCCACGAACCTTTCTGGTATAAGCGATTACCTCGCTTTTTACAATTTTCTCCTCCTCCTATTCTAGATCGCTATCGACATCTTCAGGCTCCCCAGGTGGTTGTTCTCTTTCATCTTGAACGAAAGTTCAATAGGGTTCTAATAATGAAACTTGAAAGACAGGGTGCCAGTGTATCTTCCACCATGGAGATATTTCCAGTTTGAAAGCACGGTTGCCTCCTTTTGCGATTATCTTAAACCTGCCCTCAAGCTTTGGACTTACCTTCTTCAAGGGGCGTTTGGCGCGAGTGTTTTTTGCATTTAGCATGACCTGAGTTCCAACCTTAAAGGCTGGTTGCTTGGTCGCTTTTCGATCGTAGTATTTTTTTATAGCTTCTCTCGTTTAATCAAATGCTTTATAAGCTTTCTCGTGAACTGCTGTCATTCAATGACTATAGAAGCCTGGTCCAGGGTTCTGAGCTTCGCGCTGCATCATCCATTCCGCTTGTGGATGAAAACTGTAATTTGCATAGAAGGGGGTAAGTCCGTGAGCGTTTGTCGCGGAGGGATTGTATGCAAATTCGGCTAGTGCCAACCTTGATAGCTGATACCAGTCGTCTTGGTCATGGTTGACAAAGTTGCGTAGGTAGCCTTCCAGTACTTGGTTGGTTCTTTCAGTTTGTCCGTCCGTTTGAGGGAGGTATGCTGTTGACATCCTTCGTCTAATCCCTAATGTCTTGCAAAGAGATTCCCAAAATTCTCGCGCGAACTTTGCGTCCAAATCCGAGATGATTTCCGTAGGTAGACCGTGAAGCTTCCAAACTTCACACAGGAAGACAGTCGCCACATCCTTTGCCTTTGCTTCCGTAGGTAAGCCGATAAGTGTGCCATTATGGTAAACCGCTCCACAACTACAATGACTTGTGTATATCCTTGGGATTCAGGTAGTTTGGTGATGAAGTCGGTTGAGATTGATGTCTATGCCATGGAGGGTGTTTCTAGGGGTTGGAGTAGTCACCATCGTGCATGTCGTGGGGATTTATTGTGTTGACATTCGTCGTATGACCGGACATAATCGTTCATCCACTGTGTCCGATTGTCCCAATAGAAATCTCTGGTAACTATTTCAATCCTCTTTTCCATCCCTAAATGTCCAGCTACCACAGAGTCATGGCATCCCTTCACAATCTCTGTCTTGAGTTCGTTGTCGTTGTGTATGTAAAGGCGGGTCTTGAAATATAGCATTCTGTCCTTTAACTGCCAGTTCTTCAGAGCTTCTTGTCCCTGACTTGTCCTTTCGTTAAGCACGGCCTTTTTCTCATACCACTCTTGATCTTCTTTTCCCGCCCATTCTACTTTCTCTATTAGGTCTGGCTCATAATTTGTTAGTATAATCTTTCAGATTGTCATACTGGAAACTGTAACCGGTTCGCGTAGCAGTCTTGAGTGGTTGTTAACCTCTCCGTGACCAAAGAACCCACCTTCAACGTGGCTTGCCCGGAGTATGCATAGAACGGGTAGTGTGTCCATTGCTCGAACCCATTGTTTGAGTGAAAAGTCGCTGCTTCTGAATCGCTTGTCTTCTTGTATAGTGTTATCGAGTTTGTCAACCTCCATAGCATCCGACATGTCAATCTCCTCAATTATCAGTTGAGCTATTCTTTCGCCTTCCATGATGTGAGAGTCGTAGTTACTATAGTTAATCATAATCAGCTTAACTTCCCCAGTGCAATCAGGGTTGATTACTCCTCCACCAACATTTATTTCTTTTTTGCTCGCTAGTCCACTTCTTGGTGCTAGTCGTGCATAGGTATCTGGCAGTTGTCCAACTGCGATTCACGTTTCAACCAGTTTTTGTCCTCATGCTAGTATTAGAATTTCCTCGATCGCATATATGTCATGTCCCACCGCCATTCGTGAGCCTTTGGTTGGCATCTTCGCCTTGGGGTGTAATCGTCTGATTCTCAGTCTTCCAACTTCCTGCATTTTTATTTCAGCCTGGGCTTTCCTTCGGGCTTGCGAGGGCTGGATTAGGATAACCTGCAAGTTTTCCGACTTCAAGATTGACTGTTCAGTATACTGAGCTTCCTCCTCTGGACGATACTCCGGTCGTCTGCTGAGTGCATCCAGTTTTCCACCACGGGTCCCTGGCCGGTAAATGATCTGGAAGTTGAAAATTGCCAGTTCTTGTGCCCATCGAACCTGTCTCGTGTTCTATTTCTTACTTGTCAGGAAATGTTGCAGATTCTGGTGGTCGGTTTAGACAGTGATTGGTTTGTCAGCTCCCGCAAGATAGCATTTCCACTCCATGAACGCCTCCAAAATTGCAAACAATTGCTGGTCATGTATCTCGTAGTTTCGTTCGGCCGGACTTAGTTTTCGAGAATGGAACGCCATAGGGTGCAGTCTGCGGTCTAATAATTGTGCCAACACACATCCTAGCGCAAAGTCGCTAGCGTCAGTTTCTACCACAGTTTCGCTTTCCAGGTAGAAATGTGCCAGGATAGGTGCAGCGGTGAAGCTGTATTTGAGTTCCTCAAACGCTACTTCCTGCTCCATTCCCCAACTGAAATCTCTTGGATTTCCTTTTAATGTTTCTGTAATCGGCTTGCAAATTTTTGAGAAGTCTTTGATAAACTCTTGGTAAAAATTCACAAAACCAATAAAAATCTGTACTTCCTTTACTGACCGTGGTAACCTCCACTTTTTTCATGGATTCAACTTTTCTTTCACTTATCGTAACCCCGTCCACAGCAACAATGTAACCCAGGTATTCCACTCAGGTGACGTGGAATACCAATTCTTTCGGGGATATTGCCAGCCGGTGTTCCTCCAGCGTGGCAAGTCCCTTTCTGACCAATTCTACTTGTTCCTCGTATTTTTTTCAATAAATAAGAATGTTGTCCAAGTAGACGACTACCCCGTTGTCCAAGATTTCTCTTAAAATCTTGTGCATCATTGCCTGAAATGTTGCAGGACTATTGACCAAGCCGAAGGGCATGACTTTGTATTCATAATGTCCATATCTTGTTCTGAAAGCTGATTTCCATTCGTCTCCAGCCCTTATGTGAATGAGCTGATAACCATCTCTTAAGTTGATCTTCCTGAAAATTGTGGCTCCCGCGACTCGATATCTGAGCTCACTCATGAGCGGTAAGGGATATTTATTGAGGATCCTCAGTTTATTCAACTGAGGGTAATCGACACATAGGTGAAGTCTACCATCCGGTTTTGGAACGAGAAGGATTGAAGCTCCAGCCGGGGATTGACTGGGTACAATCTTTCTTGCTTAAGCATATCAGCAAGGTATTCGGCCAGAACATCTAACTGGTACTGGGACATGGGGTATATGGGTCCCCATAGCGCTTCAGCTCCTTCTTTCAAATTAATCGAATAGTCGAAGGTTCTTTGTGGAGGTATCTTTTCCGCCGTCTCCCACAGAAATACTTTCTTGTACCGAAGATATTCCCTCGGTAACGAATCTAGTGTGATTTTCTTTTCACACTTTTCGTACCCAATTCTCCCTATATATTGCACTTGAGGGTCATATGCGACTGTCTCATCGTATTGATATAGGTATGCTACTGCCTCGTCCTCGACATGTGCATCGCAGCCATCGTATTTGAATTCTCATTTTTCCGGGTCCTCAAGATTGCATAGTGGATGTTCCTTATACCACCATCCAAAGGGTATGACTAAGTCATAATGTCCTGCATCCGCAATTTCTGTCGATATTGTGGACCAATGTCTATTTCCGATTTCCAACGTAACTGGGTGTAGGTACTTCTTTCATCCCGAAGATGCAACGACTCCATCAAAAGCAATGATATCGATCGGCTTCTCGCACACTTTGTAAGGTATTTCGAACTGGCTAACCAGCTTTTCGTTTAACAGCAAGATGTTTGAACCGGAGTCTAATAACAGGCGAATCCGAATTCTGTTTCCCCTGTCTTGAGATAAGCCCATCCTTGCTGGCATTGGTAGTGTTTTGCTATTGCAGGTTTTGGACATCCTCTACTATAGGTAACTCTGTTTTTTCGTTTGGGATTCATTTTTGTCTCGTTGACTGTTGCTATATATTACCGCACCAGCACAGTTTCGACCTGATGGGTCTGCTCAGATAAACTAAAATGTTTCTTTTTGGTATCCTGGGCAGCCCACTACTAGTTGTCTTTACCTCCTGCCCAGAACGTGCAAAATATAGCCAGGCATGGTCTGGTGCGCCTGGGTCAGTGATTGGCAACTAGGCCTTGCGCAAAGCTATATCGTCAACTTATTGTTTCCTGCCTAGATCAGCAAAAAGGTGGCCTTCGTCAGATACAGTAGTGTTGCGTCCTGACTCTCCCCGCCTGGACCCTGCGTCCTGTGCGTCCTGTGCGTCCTGTACCCCTACGACATACCTTGTTGCGTCAGGTGCGTCCGGAGACCCTTGCCTCCACTGGGTTCCGTCCGGATATATCCAATCAAGCAACCCTGCCTCCCATGTATCCTGACTTAAACCTCAACACCATCTCACATCTGGATTCACTACTACCCCTGATTCTGTTTTCAGCCTTCTTTGTCTTCTAGCCCGGATGTGAGCAAGGAGTATTTCTTGGCAAAGAAAATATAGCTAGTGCTGGCGCCTGGTGAGAAAGCCATCATACCCTGAATCTTAAATTTGCGCTAAAGACCCCATGTCCGAGTCCGAGTCACACCGGCACTCAGAGTTCTCTTTTCAGAACATCCTCTTTGAATGAGCGAAAATGCCAGCTCACTCCAGTCTGAAAGCGAGTGATAGCCATAATACTCTCAAGTCTAGCATAGTGCCTGGTGGTTTCTCGGCACTTAGCCTCAAACTGGACGCGACGCGACACTCTTTTCATCGCAACACTCAACATCCACACTCCCGGGCCACAGCTGCAACACTCCCCCACAGCCAGACAATCAATCCTGAATCCGACACCTGGAGGTTCCTGGGCTCGATGCCAGCTATCCAGCGGTATAAGATTCATCCCCAGAGGGATATTATTCATGAAGTTACAGGGCTGAATGGGGTGGGGTGCTGGCGATCTCAGAACTCGATGGCAGATTCCTCCGCAACCACTGCTCCGATCCTGAATCTGATTGCGGGAGATTATTGCGCTGGACGCCAGCTACGCAATGGTATAAGGTACGTCCCTGTCACATCAAAACTCATGAAATCGCTGTCTTCTGTGCAGGGTGTATCAGGTATCAAGCTGGCGATATTTTACTCGATGGCAGATATCTCCACAACCAATGGTTGGATTTTGATTCCGTTTGCGGGAGGCTGTTGGGCTTGACGCCAGCTTTCCAACGGTATAAGGTACGTCTCTGTCGCATCAAAGCCCAGGAAATCGCTGTCTTCTGTGGAGAGGATCTTTATAGTAGCCCTGGCGATATTTTACTCAATGGCAGATTACTCCACAACCGGTGGACGGATTTTGCTGCTCTTTGAGGGGGATTGTTGGGCTCAACGCCAGCTACGCGGCAGTATAAGATACGTCTCTGTCGCATTAAAACCCAGGAAATCGCTGACTCTTGTGGGGGTTGTCTTGATAGATACTCTGGCGATCCCAGAACTCGATGGCAGATTCCTCCACAACCACTGCTCCGATCCTGAATCTGATTGCGGGGGATTGTTGGGCTCGACGCCAGCTACGCAGCGCTATAAAGGACGTCTCTGTCGCATCAAAACCCAGGAAATCGCTGTCTGCTGTGGAGAGGATCTTTATAGTAGCCCTGGCGATATTTTACTCGATGGCAGATAACTCCACAACCGCTGGACCGATTTTGATGCTCTTTGTGGGAGGTTATTAGGCTTGACGCCAGCTTCCCAACGGTGTAAGGTATGTCTCCGTCGCATCTGAACTCAGGAATTCGCTGTCTTCTGTGGAGGGTATATCAGGTATAAAGCTGGAGATATTTTACTCGACGGCGGATTACTCGACGACCGCTGGACGGATTCTGATGCTCTTTGCGGGAGGTTATTGGCCATGACACCGGCTTCACAATGATGTAAGATACTTCCCCCCGCGAATT
>Ga0307517_10001299_pt1 | contig 41960 bp, 27 predicted proteins | sample 23_EM_MG_FD_194515 | JGI IMG/M metagenome (GOLD analysis project Ga0307517, IMG submission 194515) | Populus trichocarpa ectomycorrhiza microbial communities from riparian zone in the Pacific Northwest, United States - 23_EM | ecosystem: Host-associated > Plants > Roots > Unclassified | place...
ATATATATATATATATATATATATATATATAGAGAGAGAGAGAGGGGGGTTGTGTTCTTCCAATAGTGTAACCCGCGCCAACATATAATAATTAAATTCGGCATCGTCTATGGTTGATATGAGTTAACTCAAGTTAATTAAAATAATTTTTTTTGAATTTTTTATTTTAAAAATGCTAAAATAATGTCATTTAAAAAAAAACAAAATAAAAGAAAAACATAGAAAAAATAAAAGCTTTAGAATTAAAGGCTTGCTTGGATTTAGGTGGATCAATAACTCATCTAGGAATGTATTTGGTAATAAGGTTGGTTGTGCTTTTACTAAAATTTAATTTTCGGATGGTCATGCTTTTACTAAAATTTAATAAGGTTGGTCATGCATCAGTGATTGAAAGGTTTTTTTTTTTGTTTTAAATTTTTTTTCCTGTTTTTATTTTTTTATGCTTTTATGGGTTTTTTTTTTTTTGCTTTTTTCTTTATGTTTTTTTTCTTTTAATGAATTTTTTTTGTTTAATTTAGTTTGTTAATGTGAAAAAATAATTTTATTTAATTATCAGACTTTCATGACACGGATCTCGGGTTTGACGGGTTAACCTGGTTTGACGAGTTAACTCGAATTTTTTTTTTTTGCTTTTTTCCTTTTTAATCAATTTTTTTTGTTTAGTTTAGTTTGTTAATTTTTTTCCGTTTAACCCGTCGATTTTTTTTTCTATTTAGTTATCAAACTTTCATGACGCGAATCTCGGGTTTGACGGGTTAACTCAGTTGATTTAGATTTTTTTTGTTTTTCCTCATTACTAACATGCTTATGTTTTTTGTTTGTTTTTGTTTTTTTGTTTTTAATTAATTTTTTTCGTTTAATTTAGGTTGTTAATGTTCAATTGTTTTCTATTTAGTTATCAAACTTTCATGACACGGATCCCGGGTTTCATAGGTAACTTGGTTTGACGGGTTAGCCCAGTTAATTCTGGGTTATCCGTCAATTTTTTTTTCTATTTAGTTATTGAACTTTCACGACACAAATCCAAGGTTTGACGAGTTAACCTGATTTCAAGGGTTAACCTAGTTAATTCAGATTTTTTTTTCTTTTTCTTCATTAGTTTTTTTCTTTCTATTGGTTTTTTTTAATTAATTTATTTAATTATCACACTTTTATGACACGACCTTGCAGCCAGACCCGCATCCAAGGCTATTGCCTATTGGGTCTGGTATTGCAGCTAGACCTACTGGGTCATGCAAGTTTAATGTTATTATTAATATTATAAATATTATTTTTGGGTCAGACGTTACAGCCAAATCCAAGATTCTTGGATACAACTTTGCAGAAAGATCTAACACTTTTAGATCTTAGCTTTTTCTTGGTATTTTTTATACAAAAAAAAATTAACCCACGGTATCGCGCGGGTCATGTAACTAATCATATTCTGTTTCTTGAGGGAAAAATTCAAACTTCCTAGCCTGCCGTGGATGGTAGCATAAACTTATGCAGGATCTCTATATAAAATTAAATTTCATATAGAAATCTAGTATAAAAAATAAAGTTTAAAAAATAAAAAATATAACTTCGATATATATTTTTATGGCTCTTGATGTTTGGCCTTAGATTTGTAGAAGAAACGTGAAGAAATTTGATTAAGGGAAAGTTAGAAAAGTTCCCCTGAGAATCCGTTTATTTTTATGTTTTTTTTAAAAAAAATTTATATTTTTAAATTTTTTTGATGTGGTGGTGTTAAAAATAAAATTTTAAAAATATAAAATATTATTTTGATATATTTCAAAATTAAATACATTTTAAAAACCAGTCGTTAAATCATTACCGTTCAAAATATGTAATTTCCAACTCCCATACAAATATCTGCATTCAATCAATGTGGGGGAATTAATCTAGACTGTAATCATAGTTAAACACACGAGGATCTTAATATAATTAAGAATTAATTATTCACCTGTTGACTACGCAATAGCTCACACTATGCGACCTGATAGTGAAAGAAAATGGTGATTTTTTTTATTATTTATTTTTAATGTTGCGTGCAGTTCCTTAATGATATTTAAGAAACAAAAAGGAAAAAGGTGTGTGTGAGAGAGAGAGAGAGAGAGATTTGAAGAGCAAATTGAAAAAACAAAGGCATTCATCAGCATAAAAACATGCTAGTGTCGGTCCTTGATCCAAGGTCACGAACAGAGACTAATATATTGGAGGTGGTCATAATAAACAAAAATAAAATTATAAAAACACAATAAATCAAATCAATATAACACAAGAATAACCATCCAGTAGATGGCCCAATAATAAGAGATTGGGATTAAGGGGTTTACTTCCCCTGTGGTCTCAGGTTCGAATCATGTGGTTGCTAATATGATTGCCACTAGAGACTTACATGGTCGTTAACTTTAAGGCTCGTGAGATTAATTGAGGTACACGCAAGTTGGTCTGGATACCCATGTTAATATATATATATATATATATATATATATATATATATATACAAGAATAATTTTAAACTCAATAAACATAGTATGGTATTTTAGAGGGATAATTATTAAAATCTCATCATAAAATATTTTTTTTTTATATCTGTAAAACTTTAAAATACAAATTTCATACCAAAAAACAAAAAATCTAACTTTATGTTGATCCATTTAGGTTTTTCGATATATATATATATATATATAACTTTTCAATGGTATGGATGGAAATTCTTTTATAAGATTTTACATTATTATGATTGGTTTAGAGGAAAACATTTTTTCAAAATTTTTCTACATTAATAATACTCTAAAAGGCATGAAGAAAATACTGTAGCTTTCCCTACGCCTTTTATTTCCATTATACTAATATTTTTGTTTTTTTTATATGTTTTTTTTTCTTTTCTCATAATTGACTTCTTTTTAAAAAAAAATTTGTATGTTTTTTTCAAAATTATTATTTTTTATTTTTTTCTAATATTGAACTGGTTGAAAATTTAACTTTGTCATTTAAAAAAAAAACATTGTGGATTGCTACAATGTTTCCCTATATGTTTTTTTTTCTCTTTTTTTATGATTTTTTTTTCCAAAATGGTCCTTCTCGGTTTTTTTTTCATATTGAGCTAGTTGAGAATTTAGTTTTATAGTTTTTTTTATAAAAAAAACATTGTAGATTACTACAGTATTTCCCCCATATGGTTTTTGTTTTGGTACAATATTTCTCCACGTGTTTTTTTTTAAATTATCTTTGTTGAATTTATTTTTTTTAATATTGAGCTGGTTGAGAATTTAACTTTAGCTTTCACCACATGTTTTTTCTTTTATTTATTTTTTTGCTTTTTTGTTTTTTCCCAAAATTGTCTTCTTTTCTCTGTTTTTTTTGTGTTTTTTTTCAGAATTATTTTTGTCGATTTTATTTTTTTAATATTGAGCTGGTTGAGAATTTAGCTTTGTAGTTTTGTCTTTAAAACATTGTTGATTGCTACAGTGTTTCCCCATGTGGTTTTTTTTTCCAGAATTGTCTTTGTCAATTTTAGTTTTTTTCATATTGAGTTGGTTGATAATTTAGCTTTGTAGTTTTTTTCTTGAAAAAAAAACATTGTGGATTGCTACAGTGCTTCCCCACATGATTTTTTCTTGCTACAGTGTTTCCCCACATGTTTTTTTATCGATTTTTTTTTTCAAAATTATCTTTGTCGAATTTTTGTTTTTCATATTGAGCTGGTTGAAAATTTAACTTTGTAGTTTTTTTCTTTAAAACACCGTTGATTGCTAAAGTATTTCCCCACATGATTTTTTTTGTTATAATTTTTTTCAAAATTGTCTTTATTAATTTTATTGTTTTTAGTATTGAGCTGGTTAAAAATTACAACTATAGATTTTCTTATGAAACACTATAGATTGCTACAATGTTTTCCTGCATAATTTTTTTTCCTTTCGTTTTTTTATGATTTTTTTCCAAAATTATCTTTATTGATTTTATTTTTTTAATATTGAGTTGATTGAGAATTACAATTGTATATTTCCTCACAAAACACTATAGATTGCTGCAGTGTTTCCCTACATGATTTTTTTCCTTTTGTTTTTTTATGATTTTTTTTCAAATTATCTTTGTCTATTTTATTTTTTTAATATTAAACTGGTTGAAAATTTAGATTTGTAGTTTAATTTTTCTTGAAAACATTGTGAATTGCAATAGTGTTTTTCCATATAATTTTTTTAAAAAAATTTATATTTTCTTTTACAAATCCACGATAATGTACAAGCATGTCGTAAGTCTACGGCAACAAACGGCCTTAGCAACTAGTTATTAAACTAAGTCAAGTTTAATAAGTCATCATGGCGACCTTTCGACTTGGATGTTGGACTTGCTTAAGTTCCAAAGCAAAATTTATTGGGGCATCCGACTTGGTTGGTGCGCTTATAAATAGATTGATTTGATAAAAATCTGATTTAATTTTATTTAAAAAAAAGTATTTTAAAAATAATATTGATTTGATGTTTTTATAACAACAAATTCTGAAAAGACTATGTATTTTAGTGCCATGGTCAACCAGTTAAACCCACCCAACCCGTATTCTATGTCATGGCTCTAGTCGAATTTAATTATCTTACTTCATAAAAACCTTACCACACGTGCAGACAAGTGAGGAAAGCCAACACATTACAGAGGTGCATGCGATTTTCTTCAAGCTTTAATGATAATTTTTTTGGTGTCGTTGAAATAGTCTTGTTGGGGGGGTTTTCTTTTACAATGATGCGTTATAACTATGTAGATCTAATGTGGCTCATATGATTCATTCTTCTTCTTCTTCTTCTTTTTCTCTTCCTTCCTTAATTTTTATACCTAATTATTTCTATGGAAAACAAAAGTATGGGTGACAATGGGTACTGGCGGGTTGGATTTCTTGATATCCATACCCTACCTATTATCCATTTGACAAAAAATTTAGATATTCATAAATTATTCATCGAGGTTCGGGTATTCATCATCTATTATTATTTATTAATCAATAAAAAATAAAATAGTTAATATATATATGTGTGTGTGTGTGTGTGTGTTTTATGTCAATATTAAGGTATGTATATATCATATTGTATTAAAAAAAATCTAAATATTCTATATTCTATAAATATTTTTATATAATATAAATATATATTTTAAATTAGATTCAAACAGATTTCGAGTCGGGTTTAACAATATTTTTCTAGCTAAAGATAATAAATTGCTTTTCTACTTAGAACTATACATCTAAAATTTTCTACGTTATTAAACTAAGTCAAGTTTGATAAGTCATCATGGTGACTTTTCGACTTGGATGCTGTACATGCTTAAGTTCCAAAGCAAAATTTATGGGGCCAGCCGACTTGGTAGGTGTGTTCGTAAATAAATTAATCTGGTAAAAACCTGATTTAATTTATTTTTTTTAAAAATATTTTAAAAACAATATTAATTTAATATTTTTATAATAAAAATTCTGAAAAAACTATATCTTTTAGTGCCATGGTCGGACCAGGTAAACTCTCTAAATCCGTATCCTATGTCATGGCTATAATTGAATTTAATTATCTTACTTCATAGAAACCTTACCACATGTGCAGACAAGTGAGGAAAGTCAACACATTATAGAGGTGATAGAGGTGCATGCGACTTTCTTCAAGCTTTAATGTTAATTGTTTTTAATGTCGTTGAAATAGTTTTGATGGCGGGCTTTTTTTTTTTTTTGATAACTAGAGGTGTCCGGGCCAGCTTACGCGCATCACAACTAATTCCCGAACCCACTAAACACCCTGCAAGCCCAGTAGGTAGGTAAGACACCGCGGGGTGACAGAGGCAAGGAAACCTTGCCTCTGCCGCTGGGCCACAAGCCTCGGCTTTCTTTTACAATGACGCGTGATAACTATGTAGATCTAATGTAGCTCATGTGATTCATTATTTTTCTTCTTCTTCTTCTTCTCTTTTTTTTTTTTCTTAATTTTTATACCTAATTATTTCTATGGAAAACAAAAGTATGGATGACAATGGGTACCAGCGGGTTGGATTTCTTGATATCTATACCCTATTTATTATTCATTGGGTAAAAAATTTAGATATTCATAAATTATCCATTAAAGTTCGGGTATTCAATGGGTATTCATTATCTATTATTATTTATTAATCAATAAAAAAATAAAATAGTTAACATATATATATATATATATATATATATATATATATATGTTTTATGTCAATATTAAGGTATGTATATATTATATTGTATTAAAAAAAATCCAAATATTCTATAAATATTTTTATATAATATAAATACATATTTTAAGTTAGGTTCAGATAGATTTCGAGTCAGGTTTAATAATATTTATACCTTACTTATTATCTATTGGGTCTAAACAATACCCATCCATTCCTGTTGATATTTATCGAGCTCGGATTAAAGTGTAATCCCTAACCAAAAGGCTGCATTTTTTTTCTTTAATTTCCATTCTAGTTCTTTTATTTTCAATCATTTAAAAATCAAAAAAATTCAAATTATTTTTAATAAAAATAAATATCAATCCAATATTGAGACACGAGAACTCCATTCAATGTTAATCAAGTCAAAGGACTAATTTAATAAAAAAACTCAAAGGAAAAAAAAAAGCAAATAGTGAATGAATGGTAGAATAAATAGTAAAACACCTAGCTTTTTTTTAGGTTTTCACTAATAATAATACTAATGATTAATATTTTTTGGGCTGTGGGCTGACAATGGCCCCCATTTGCTCCCTTGGATCTCCGTCTAACTTAACATTCTCGCCACTACCTTATCTTAACTGAGTTTGATTAGGGTTATAACAAATGTTGTTTTATGGTATTTATAACCAAAATTTTGTTTTGTTTTTTCAATAATATCAACATCATTTAAAATTTAAATTTATATCCAAAATGAATGAGAAAAAAAATCAGAAGTTAGTAGTCACATCATAAAATAATGGAATAAGGCATATCAATTGTGAAATTATTTAATATAAAATAAAATAGTAACGTGTATATATATACACACGAGTTAGTTTTGAATAAAGTTTTGACTCAGGTTTAATAATATTTATATTTTATTTATTTTTTATTGAGTAAAATAATTATTTAAAAAAACTTACCAATTCATATCAATATTGAAATAAAAAACTAAAAAAAATTTGAAAACCAATTTATATCAGCATATCAAAATAATTTAAAAACACACATAAAAAATTAATTTGAAGTAAAAAAATAAAAAAAAATTAATATTTTTTAAAAAACTTTTAAAATGTAAAAACAAACGGACTCTAAATCAATATAGAGTTGTGGTGAATTTGAACTAATGATGAACTTTTAATTGCTTTTATTCTAAGTAACCGTTTGAGAATGTGGTTGAAATTATGTTTTTTAAAATTTTAAATTTTTTTTATGTTTTTGAATCGTTTTAATGTTAAAAATAAAATTTTAAAATAAAAATAAAATTATTTTAATGTATGTTTAAATAAAAAATATTTTAAAAAATAATTATTTTTATATTTATAAATACTAAAAAAAAATTGGGTCTAAGAAAAACAATGAAGAGGGGAAGAATTTTTGATTTAATCTATAAATTTCGTGGGTTTTGATTTAAAAAAAAAAAAAAGATGAAAAGAGAGAAAGGAAGGGAGAGAAGGGAAAAAAACTGAAAAAGAGCGAATTTATTATAATTTTTTTTAGTTATTTTATCTAATTTATGAAATACAAAGTGTAATTTGTTTTTTAAAAATCAAATTATAATAGCTCCATGTAATTAATCCATTGTTTTTTCATGAGGGAGGGAGTTGTGCTCCAATAATACCCAATAAATTTTCATCCATCTATAATCCGAGAAAAAGTCTGTCCACTAAAAAAAGAAGAAGTTAAATACACAGTAAATAGAATCCCAAAAACGAAGAAGAAAAAGGAGTAAAAGCCCTCTTCTCGATTCTCATCCAGCATCGAAAAGACTGAGCGAAGAGAAGAATGCCAGAGCTACCGGAGGTAGAGGCGGCGAGAAGGGCGATAGAGGAACATTGCATAGGGAAGAAGATAAAGAAGGCCATCATTGCCGACGACAGTAAAGTCATCGATGGAGTCTCTCCTTCTGATTTTGTGGCAGCACTTGTTGGCAAAACTATTGTCTCTGCTCTTAGAAAGGGAAAGAACTTGTGGCTCCAACTCGACTCCCCTCCCTTCCCTTCCTTTCAGTTCGGTAATATACTACGTTCTTTTTACTGGGTTTCTGATTTCATGCACTTTAAAGCTGATTTCTTGAGAGCTTTTGTGACATGAGTTTTCTTTACTTGCTGTCTCTTAGGGTTTTAGGAAAGTGGGTTTATTTTATTTTTTAGTTATTTTAACAAAGTTTTTATTTGATATTTATGTGTGTAAACGATGCAAAGATATGTTTTTGTTTATATGTTCTCATTCCTTGAAAACCATAACAATTTCAAGTAAAAAGATTATGATTACTATTTCTTTGTTTTTCGTAATCCCATTGCTTTGCTTACTAAACATAAAGGATCACATTTCAGGGATGGCTGGGGCTGTATATATTAAAGGAGTTGCGGTTACCAAATATAAAAGGCGAGTTGTGTTCTGTAATATGCACATGCAACACTCCTAGCTAGCTGAGATAACTTATTTCTATCCTTTTGTTTTCGTCTTGTACAAATGATCTTTCGGTGTTGATTATATTAGAGAATTGCGTGCAGGTCTGCAGTAAATGACTCTGATGAGTGGCCTTCCAAATATTCAAAGTTTTTTGTCCAAGTATGAATCACTACGCTATATGTTTTAATATAGTTTCCATTTCCATGCAAGTGTTTTATTGAATAAATAATTCATAATTCAGGCATGATCCATTTGGTTATTAGTTTTGGAGTTCTATTGACCGTGGAATTGCAAACAAGTCTCTCAATTTATTCACTAACAGGGCAAGAAAAATCCAAAAGATTTCTAATTTGAACTTTTGGAATGAAGAGTTAGGGTTTCAAGTTAGAACATGGAAGTTCTATAAAATTATGAAATTATGCGTATTGTTTAGAAACTTACAAAGTTACAAGAGGTTTTTATGACACTTAGAAATTTTTGTATCTGTGATGAGGGCTCCCGCATTGAGTACTTTTTCTACCAGTTAATCAACATGCAATACTCTTTCTGCAGCTAGATGATGGTCTGGAGCTTTCTTTCACTGACAAGAGGCGATTTGCTAAAGTCCGCTTGCTTGAAGATGTACACAAATACCATTTGTTATTCTGGATGAACTTTTCAAATTTATGTACTTTGGTAGGTATTTTGTAATTGTTCATAACAATATTCTTTTCTTTTCCTTGGTGCAGCCAGCTTCTAAGCCCCCGATATCTGAGTTGGGCCCCGATGCATTACTGGAGCCGATGACAGTTGATGAACTTCATGGATCCCTAAGCAAGAAGAAAGTTGCAATTAAGGCTCTATTACTTGATCAGGTTAAAATTTATGTTGATTTGCTGTATTATTTCTAAGATAGCGTAAGAGACATAAAGGTGTAAATAAGCAAGTGGGGCATGGAGAGTGATTTAGGGGTAACTATTGGTCAAATGTTTCAAAATGCATGGTTGACAATCCCCTTTCATTTTTATTTTTGAAAATAATGAGTAACAAAGACAAGTAGTACTCATGGTATGTTTTACTTAATGATATTCAAAAGATCGGTGTGACCATTTAAGTGAAAGATGGCTCAAGATTAATAAGAAGCAATATTAGTGAAGAGAAAGGCTTTTCAACCACATTTAGGCCATCAAAAGTGGCAGTCATAATCTGATTGGTGTAGCCAATGCCAATAAGATTGGATATGGTTTTATGCTGACATTATGGTGGATGGTAGTTATCTCAGCTCCTGGCCTCTTGCAAATGGTAATTATCGCAGCTCCTGGCCTCGTGCTAAATTCTTAAAGGATATGCCCAGGTTTCATAAGCTAAAAGACTAGGAAATCAAAACATCCTGATCCTGTGCTATTGTTCCTCCTACAGTTTAAGGAACACTTAATCGCTAGAAAACAATATGGTTGGCAAAGTAGTGCTCAATAATAATTGTTTAATAACTGCTAGGATTAATCACATGCCTAGAATGATTGACAAGTTCTTTTACCCCAAAGAGGTTTTAAAGTCTCCTCCCATCATTACTTGTTATAGTTTTGGAGATGTAAATGGTCATGAAATGGTCAATATGATGATTTGTTGTAACAGAGTGCCTTTACAAGTTTTTTTTTAAATGATTATTTTTAGCTCTAAACTGCTGACATGGTTATAGTATTTCTGCATATGACTGTTCTTTCAAATGTACATTTCAACACAAAATGAAACGTTTGTTTTAAAATTCTTTGTTAAATAATCAATCTAACTGTGTTTAATTTTTGCAGAGTTTTGTATCTGGAATTGGTAACTGGATTGCAGATGAAGTGCTATACCAAGTTAGTGTACCTCAGTTTAACATGGGTACCAAATTACAGTTTCATTCAATTGTGTTTTGATTGAAGCACCATATCGTAATCAATTATCAAGCTTTTAACTTGGATACATGCATGATTGTTTTTTCTTAATTTGATGATGACAAACCCTAGGCTCAGAGAATTCATAGTGTTGCTTTTTTAGCTTTTATTTGTCATATTATTCAGAAAATTAATAAAGTGTTCTCGTTTTCATGAATCAAAAGAATTTTGGAATTGTGGGTTCTTCAAAAGATGAATTTTTGCAAACTGATGATTGTTTAATTGGATGAGTGCATACAGCTAAAATGTAAGTATAATGTATTCGTTCTTAAGAAGTAGAGGGACAGCAATTGAGGGCCTGCTTAAAATGGTTTATTTTTGTTGCTGAAGACCGACTCACAATCTAGCTTAGGAGTGCTTGGCTCAAGTTAAATGTAGTGTAAAATGGACAGAAAGAACACAATGGCCTATATTATAATAGAGAATATTAGGCTTCTTCTGCTGGCCATATTTGTTTCTTGGGATCTGTAGTTACTGTATTTACTTGACATTCAACAATATCTTCATCTGATGACCTGGCTGACTTTCCTTGTATCTCCTGCCTGATGTGGACTTTGATGATTGTTATTTTTCATGCACAGGCTAGAATTCATCCACTGCAGATTGCTTCCAGCTTATCCAGAGAAAGTTCTGCAACTTTACACAAGTGCATCAAGGAGGTAGGAAATCTGTTTTGATTTGCAACTCATGTTAGCAACCACTTAAACCTGATTTGTTAAACATGCAATTTTCATGGAGAAGTAGAGAAAAACATGTGTAGGTTGTTCAGTATGCGGTTGAAGTTGACGCTGATTGCGACCGCTTTCCTCTTGAATGGTTGTTTCATTTTCGATGGGGAAAGAAACCTGGAAAAGTTAATGGTAAGATACTTTTGATATATAGTAATCCTTTTGATAAAAAGAAAATTCTTTTTACAGGTGATTGAAAAAGCAGTAGAAGTTGGGGCAGATAGTAGTCAGTTCCCAAACAATTGGATTTTTCATTCTAGGGAAAAGAAGTCTAAGAAGACTTTCATTGATGGTTTGCTTCCCTACCCTCCACATTATTTCTTGTAGCATGACATTTAGTTGATTGTTGCCCCCCTTCTAACTGTGGCTTCTTTTTCTCTATCCCACCATACACATATCACTACCTGCTGTTAGTGCGTGCCAAAGATATGAAAGATAGAAGTGACTTGGTTGAAGAGTTAAAATAACTTTTAGATCTGACATCCTGACTTCCAGTCCCTTTTGTTTTGATTCTCAAAGGCCTGCCTATCCTTTTCTTAAGTTGTTTTAGTTTCCTTCACACGAACATTGATAAAACTTCTTCATTGTGGCAGGGAAGGAGATTGATTTTATTGTTGCTGGTGGTAGGGTATGTCTTTTAAAAGCGAGCTTATGATATTTCTTTATTTGCTCTACTAAGCAGATGAATTTGAGTGTCCATATTATCATGTGTATGCGCACTTTAACCATTGAAAAAATACGTAGCTGATTTTTATGGGCTTGTATTCTGGGTTTTAGACAACGGCCTATGTACCGGGGTTACAGAAGCTAAATGGAAACCAAGCTGGGAAAGCAGTGGGAAAACCAAAAGCAAGAACTTCAAAGAAAAAAAGAGATGGGGATGATGATGACAATGACAACAATGAAGATGGTGGCAGCGAACCAACTTCCGAGGATGAAAAAATTGCAAGAAAGGCCAAATCAAAGAGAGAGTTGAGGCCTAAAGGTCCTGGGAAAAAGCCTTCAGCTAAAAGAAAATCCAAAGCAAGTGATACTGACAGTGAAGAAGATGAGGGTGCTGCCACCGCCGCCGCCGCCGCCGACGATCAAAAGAAAAAACCTAGAAGAGTGACCAGCAGAAAACAAGTCATGGTAGGTAAAGCACCCAAGAAATTGGTTAACAATCAAAATACTAACAAACCAAGGAAGAAAGTGAAGTAGATTGCTGTTGTGAGATATCACATGGTGCTACCGAAGCCTGAGCCCTAATTTTGGAAGTATGGAAAGGTGGTAGGGCATCTAGTTTTTGCTTGTATTGACAGTGAAATGAATTTGTCTGTCTTGTTCAAGGTACTGTCTTTCTGCTAATGCCAGCGGCTTCTATTAATCGTACAACCAGGGCTCTCTGCCTCTGGAAGATGTAAATCTTATTTGAATGGATTAAATGAAAGAATTTTTAAATTAGCAAACAAATTTGTGATTTTAAGAAATGCCTGCTCTTAAAAAAAAAGAAAAAAAAAAGAAGAAAAAGAGACAAATTTAGCAACCACCACAACGCAGTTACTTATAGTTATAGTTTTTAAACCCGGTCTTGTTCAAGTTCCGGGTTTTAACCGGGTTGGTCAGGTCAATTTTTATTTTAAAAAAAATTCAAAACGGCATCATTCATTTTAATAACAAAAAAAAACAAAAGTTAATGGGTTTTGCCGGGTCAACTTGTTGAGTCTGCAGGTTATACTGGGTCATGATTTTTTTTATTTTTCATAAATTCAGTTCAGTTTCAGTCCCGGGTCGTTCGGGTCTCGGGTCGATCCACTGGGCCGGGCTGAGTTTCAAAACTATGCTTGGAATTTCAAAACTATGCTTGAAGGATTGTTTTTTAAATATTTTTAATTTAAAAATATATTAAAATAGTATTTTTTTAAATTTATTTTTTATATCAGCCGTGTAAAAACAAATCTGCATTAATTACCTAGGAAAAAATTATGATTATGCTGGGTGTTAACCAGCAAAAGCATACTAGGCAGGCAGGGTTAGGCACCGCAATATAATATTTTTATGTGAAATAATACTTAATGTATACACCTCTATAGTAGATTATCACTAATTATAAATAATTATATTAAGAAGACGTCATTATAAATAATTTATTATTGGCAAGAAAAAAATTAATTGTCTTCAAAGCATGTCATGTGTTTAGTTGACTTTCTAGCTCAAAAACACAAGGAACGTGAAACAAATATTATATATAATACTTTAGGGATTAATTTGCTTGCCTCACTAAACTATAGCTACTAATTTTGTAGTTAACTCGTTGTCATCCCCTCAAACTCAAACGAGGTGAAAGTAAAAACAAACAAAATCCCTTTCAACTCAACCAAGAATTGGAGAAGACTGGCTTGTATTTTACCAGATTCCATCATCTCTACAAGAAAAGGGTGGTAGGGTTTCGCTGCTGAATCTGATCAAATGGGTATGGTTATGCTGTAGAAAGTGGTGTGGCAATGATTGAGGTCGGTCTCTCTTCTTCTTTTAATTTGATGGGTTCAAAGTCTGTTTTTTTCTTCGTATATAGTCTTATGCAACGTTTTTTCTTATTTTTTTGTTCTCTTGGGCCTGCTTGTCTACAATTCATCACATAATTAACTGTATTTAGCTACAAACAATGATGGGATTTTCCAGTTTTGGAGAATTTTGAGATTATGTTTTAGTCTTCTTTCATTTTTTTCCCCTAATGCGCTTGGTGATTGGAGAAAGTGATGTAGTGAGTTCTTATGATAATAAGTGAAAATTAAGTCTTGATTTTTTGAAAAGATGGAATTCTCCGTTGATACGAGAAAGTTTAAGAATGGCCTCTTGCAACTAACTAATTCAAAGCCAATACACAAGAACAGGATTGTGGTTATCAGTTACGAGCGTTTTGGAATCCAGTCACAAGCTTGTTTAACATGAATAAATCCGCTACATTAATGATTCCCTTAACATCATCTTCGAATATGACCTTAGGTGAGAGTTGCTCTTTTTAATGCTACAGCCTCTAGGAGTCCGGGATTAGTGGAGTGCTTGAAATTAATTTACGGTGATGTAGGATAGAGAATTAAAAACTCAATTCATGGTGGCGGAACTGGGAATTAGAGTTAGGATTTGGTGTGGGCATAATTGTGAATACTTGGAATTAGTGATGAAAAGTCTGATTTGAGGAGTGTGTGAATTGAGATCTGAACGGTTGGAGGAGAAAGTAGAAGATTAAGTTAGAAAATGAGGTAAAAGAGCAAGAAGTAAACTTGGTACCAGCACCAAAATATGTTGCCAAATCTCTTAATTTTAGACTGCTCTCATAATGCAAGGCATTGCATCTGTATTTTTACTGATGACTAAGACTGTATATACTAGGGCTTGGACTTCCGTGCAGACTAATTTAATTAATTACACTGCTTAGGGAAAAAGAGCTGATTGATAACGATTTAATAAAGACTAGAAGCTGAAATTCAAATTAGAGGTGGATCTAAATACTAGTTAAAGACCTTCATTTTGCTAGGACTCCTGCATTAAACTGGGGTCTCCATGAATTACATTTCTGCCACTGTTCCCAAAATCAACCATAACTTAAAAATTTTAAACGTTAAACCAAGGCATCTACCAATGGACACTTTTACTCTACACCAAAAGACATGGAAATCTGAATCTCTTTTTTCCACCCTGACAAGCCTTTGGGTGGTTTTTGCTTGGTCAAAATTGTTCTAGTTCTTCCGGATTGATTCATTTGGTGTGCACCTCAATCGCCTTTCACAGACCAGCACCGTGTTCTAATTAAATAATGCTATAGAAATAAGCTGTTCTAGTTCATGTCAATCCTGATCATTTTGACAGACTGGTCACCCGCTTGTCTCCATTTGTTCAGCAAAGCTTTTTTGTTATGTTGTAAAGAAGTTTGAACTCTTAGCGTGCAAAGATGTCATTGCAAGTTTGATTTGAGTTCCAGATTGAACATTACCCAACTAACTACCAATTGATGATTTTGGTACAAAATCATTCAATTTCTTTCAATGACAACTGCAAAGGACTTTGCTATTTGTTGCTTGCTTGTGCTAAAGTTACTGATATTGGTTGTTCATTTAACATTGCAGATAGAAGAAGGTTCCCAGAACAGCGAGCAGATACTTGAGGAAGAAGGCGATGATCTTGAATTTGATAGCAACGACCTCGAAATTGAGGGCGATGACCCTGGGATAGATGACAATGACCTTGGGATAGAAGACAACAACCTTGAACTAGAAGACAAAAACCTTGAGAATGAAGGACATGACCTGCCTGAAGGCAATGACCTGGAGGACAATTGTGAACAACTGTTTGATATTGAATACCATGTCCTTGAAAACAACAGAGACGATGCTACAGTAGAAGATGTTCGAAATGGTGACTTCCTAGGGAAGGATTATCCACCACCTTTTGTGGGGATGCAGTTTGAATCATATGATGATGCCTATAATTATTATAATTGCTATGCTAAAGATTTGGGATTTGCTATCAGGGTCAAGTCCTCATGGACAAAACGTAACAGCAAGGAGAAACGTGGTGCGGTGCTCTGCTGCAACTGTGAGGGTTTTAAGACTAGTAAAGAAGTGCACAGTCGTAGAAAGGAAACGAGAACTGGTTGTCTAGCCATGCTAAGGTTGAGGCTAGTGGAATCTAATAGGTGGAGGGTGGATGAAGTCAAGCTTGAGCACAACCATTTATTTGATCCTGAGAGAGCACAAAATTCGAAGTCCCACAAAAAGATGGATGCAGGGGCTAAAAGAAAGGTGGAGCCCACTGTTGATGTAGAAGTACGGACGATCAAATTGTATCGAACAGCTGCTGTAGACCCACTGGGCTATGGAAGCACTAACTCAAATGAAGGAGAAAGTAGCCAGCATGTTGACAGGTCAAAGCGCTTGAAGCTTAAAAAAGGAGATGCACAGATCATTCATAATTATTTTTGTCAGGTTCAGCTAACAAATCCCAACTTTTTCTACTTGATGGATCTCAATGATGAGGGGTTTTTGAGGAATGTGTTTTGGATACATTATAGGTCTAGGGCTGCATATGGTTATTTCAGTGACGTAGTTATATTTGACACAACATGCTTATTGAACAAATATGAAATTCCACTCTTTGCATTTGTTGGGGTAAATCAGCATGGGCAGTCTATTCTACTTGGTTGTGGTTTGCTTGTGGATGAGACATTTGAAACATATATATGGCTGTTTAGAGTATGGCTTACATGCATGTTGGGTCGCCCTCCACAAACTATCATTACTGACCAATGCAAGGCCATGCAAGGTGCAATTGCAGAGGTTTTCCCACGTGCTCACCATCGTTTTTGTTTGTCACGTGTTGCGCACAAGATTCTTGATAATTTGGGCATGCTGCAGGACTATGAAGGGTTTCAGAGGACGCTGAACGTGACTATCCATGACTCTCTTAAGGTAGATGAATTTGAAATGGCTTGGGAAGATATGATCCAGCGTTTTGGAATTGCAGATAATGAGTGGCTTCGAACATGCTATGAAGATCGAGAGAGATGGGTCCCGGTTTACTCCAAAGATACTAGTTTTGCTGGAATATCTACTTTTCTAAAAGATGAGTCCACCCAATTCTTCAATGGTTATGTGAGTCAACAAACTACGTTGAAAGAGTTTTTTGACATGAATGAACTAGTTCTACAAAAGAAGTACCAGAAAGAAGCTCTTGATGATTTTGAGTCGAGGAATTCCAGCCCCATTTTGAGGACAGGTAGCTTTTATGAGTTACAGCTTTCCAGAGTGTATACAAACGAAATATTCAGGAGATTTCAAGATGAGGTTGTGATGATGTCCTCTTGTTTTGGCATAACTCAAGGTCATACCAGTGGGCCTCTTGTTACTTACGTGATCAAAGAACGCCAGGGTGAAGAAAATTCAAGGGATATTAAGAACTTCGAGGTTATGTATGATAAAAGGGGAGCAGAAGTTCGTTGTATCTGTAGTTGCTTCAACTTCAAAGGTTACTTGTGCCGGCATGCATTGTGCATTCTGAATTACAATGGGGTGGAGGAGATCCCTCCGCTGTATATCTTGGCACGGTGGAGGAAGGATTTGAAGCGCTTTTATGTACCGGATGGTGGATCCAATAACGTAGATATTGCTAACCCAGTTCAGTGGTTTGATCATTTGTACAGACGAGCAATGCAAGTTGTTGAAGAAGGTATGATTTCTCAAGATCGATATATGGTTGCATGGCAAGCATTTAAAGAATCACTGAATAAGGTCCGTCTTGTAGCGGAGAAGCATTTATAATGTATAATCTTTGTGGTGTTTCCTCACTTCTGCTGTGGCATGCTCTTAGATGTGTGCTTTGGCAGTGCATGCAGATAGTATTTTCCCCTAGTTAGAGCATATGCTGCGGCAGAAATTCCAGTAAAAAAAATAGGAAAATGCCTTTAGTAAGGCAAATGCTTTGACATTAATGAAGCAAGGAACAATTGGACAATGGAATATCCTTCTTTGATGTTTTTCTTTCTTTTAGTTAAATCTTAAGAAGATCAAATTTTATAAAATACCTCTTCATGTTCTTAAACAGACTATGTAAGAAATAGATTAGACTAGTCACGTGCCTTTATTTTGCTGTGGATCAGACTAATTTTATTTTGTTAAGAAAGATTTTAATTGCAAATTGAAAAGATTATGCGGATAATTAATAACCAAGAATTATGTATTGATAAATGTAAAAAAAAAATTATAATGCTAATTAAAGATGGAGTCGGTAAAGAGCATATTAAGATATTAGATTGTGTAACATAGGTAGCTCTTCAAATATAGTAATGAAATTATTTATTGTAAGTAAAGTAATTATTTCAATTCCATTAAAAATAATAATTTCCTAGTATAATTTATCCATTTCTTATATATATATCTCCTAGGTTCTTAATCTAATAAAAACCATAAGCAATTAGAATCAATAAAAAATCTAAATGATTTGAAATAAAGGAAAAAAACGATTTTTTCTAGTTAAAACCTGATTAATAATATCGCAAATATAATTTTATTTATTCAATTATAATTAAATTTTTATTAAATTTTAAGGACAAAAATATCGCAAAGAACTATACAAAAAGAACATCTATTAATATCATAATCTTATTTGAAAACAAATTTAAAATTAGATGATATTTAATGAAATATTTTTATAAAAATAATTTTAGTTATTTCATTTAAATGATTTTTAATCAAAATATAAAAGAAAAAAAATAAATAAATGTCTTGAAAAATAGCCCAAGACTAGTGGGCCCATATTTGGCCCAAAAAAGATGGGCAAACACATGCTGACCTACCTTAGCCCATAATTATTTTTTGTTAAGTTGGGCGAACAATTAACTTTTTTTATAAAAGATTATCAGATGATGCATCACTTCTTGTTCACCTACAATCACCAAAGTCGAGTTCCAATTTTTTGAATAAAAAAACTCATTTTCAACTATCTTTTTACCTCAAAATATCTAATAATCACCTTAGAGATTTGAATAAATCTATTAATAGCTTTAAATTAGTAAAAAATGGTTAAAAAAATTAAATTAGCAAAAAATGGTTAAAAACAAAAAAAAATCAACTAGAATTCAAAAAACTTTCTAGCCACAATTTACTTTTTTTAGCAAGATAAAGGTAAAAAAAAAATAAAATTTTTAAGAGGACTTCTCTCATTGAAAAGAATCCATTGACATCAAAACCAACTTTTTTTGTTGTCGAAATTGAGTTAACTAATAACCTTTTTCTATTCTTTTATTTTTCAATGACTTTATATTTTTTTTAAAATTCAGAAACTAAAAAAATAAACAAAATAGAGTTTTGGATGAGAAGTCAAATCTCAAAAACCAAGTAGACTGAAAAGAAATTCAAATGAAAGTAGGTGGATCAAAGTGAATCTTTTCATGCCAAATTCTAATCGGCCACTTGGTTTCTCCTTGTTTTGCATTTTGACTATATGTTCTGTAATTTTTTTTTCTATAGCAAATTACAAGAAATTGATTATTAATTTGGCTATAAAAAGATGCAACTACAGAGAAAAAAATATTATTCACCAAAGTAAAAAAAAAAAAATACTGCTATAATCCACAATAAAACATGAGAAAAAAAACAATATTGCTTTAATTTACCCTGAAATGTGAAATGTGAAATGTGAAATGTGAGAGAATGCACAAAGTTTGTACAGTAGAATTGATGCAGTGAAAATGCTAAAGACCTCACAATTAAAGGTTATTTTAGGACCAGGGCAATTATAGATGCAACTAGCAAACTGCAATTTAAACCCTTCAAAATATACTGGTAACGAAAAAAAAACATATTTTTACTTACAAAATCTAAATCACCCAAAAATAAAAAAAAATTGTTGGACTGTGCTATTTTTTACATCTATTTTTGCATTTGACTGTGCTATTTTAAAAGATAAAAATATTATCTATAAAAAATAAGAGTTCAATTATTCAATTGTGAAATGAATAAAAAAAAATTGTTATGTTAAACAAACCAATATTAAACATTTAGTTAAATTAAATTAGTAATGTTATGACGGATGGACAAACCAATATTAAACAAAATATAAAGTAAAATGAATCAATCAATACATAAATAATAAAAAAAATTGAAGACAATAAAGATTATATTTGATAAAAAATTATATGTGAATAGGCGTTAATTACATTTTTCTTTTTCATTACCTATAAACAAATTAAGTGTGTATTTGATATTGTGGTTGTGGTTTGAGAAAAATAGTTCCATAAAAATCACTTTTAATTGAGGTTCGTTTAATAAATTAAAGTGTTTGGTTAAAATTATGGTTGAGTTTGAGGTTGAACAAAAAACAGTTTCATATGTTTAGTTAATATGCTTTTCATATTGATGTTTGGATGTGAAATTACATAAAAGTACATGCGCATGTACACACACATATATAGTTTGTTTTCAATTAAAATATTATAAATTTAATTATTATTATTATTATTATTGTTATTATTATTACATAATAAAATAAACAATTCCTTTACAGTACATTCTTTTTTTTATTGTCCCATCAAACTATTTGCAATTCCATTTGCGTACAAAATCTATTTGTGAAGGCTTCTGCGATCTGAGCGAACAACAATGTCTAGTAAAAAATTATCGAAAACAAAATTAGAATTGCAATCATATTTTGCAAAAACCACATCATCTTGTAACATCTTTCTAATATAGTTATGTAGTGTCATTGATTTAACTATAATATGAACTTGTATTTTGTATGGATAAGTGAGCATGTTTTGTAAAGTTCTTCTTCTCTATTTCCATACTTCAAAAGAATGTTTTATCACATTATATAATGATGAGTCCACACAATTAAACACCTTTTCCTGACCACCTTTATAATGATCTAAATATCCATACTCATTAGGATATCCAACATTAACCAAATAGTATTTGCCTGCAATTAAGAACAACATGCTAATTTTTTCATTAAATCAATAACTAAAGAAGCATATTATTAAACTTATACTAGATGCTCTTCAATTTATATCAAATCATAACCTTCCGATGGTTTTGGAAATTTTATACTGCTATTGTCAATAGCCTCAAGAAAAATACATGTATCATGTGCACTGCCTTTCTATCTTGCCCATATAAACGTAAACTGCATGTCAAAACTACAATAAACCATAATATTTTGTATTGGTACACCTTTTCTTCTAATAAATGAAATTTGATTATTAGATAATATGTAGGTACGAACATGTGTGCCATCAATTGCATTGACACAATTCTATATAAAAAAAATTTACATTCTAATTAATTACAAACATTAATAAAAAAGTAGTATTCATTTTAACAACATTAAAAAAATTACTTCTTACCTTGAAATGTGGTATATATCTTGGATTTATTGTAATTTCTCTTGGGGTGTTGGTAAATTCAGGATCTATTGGTTTTATGACTTCTACAGCAAACAAACATACTACTCTAAAGACTTATTTTATGCATCTACTAACAGTTTCACCTGAATGCTGAAATCTCTCTTGCACTTCCCTATTTGATGCCCTAATGTTATTATATATAGAAACATTGCCACATTTTCAATAATGCTCATCATTCTTGAAGGTTTTAAGCAATAATATGTTTCTAAATCATTAGATAAACTCAATAAAGTGGTTGTGTCCATCCTAAACATGTTAACACATCGTTTCCAATGACCTCTTAAAACTTTGTTTAACCAACACATCCCTGTATTGTATGAAACCATATATGGTTCTTTATGCATATAATTAATATAATTCATGTTTATAGCTCCAGCTGTGCATGTAATTAATTTTTACATATCAAACTGTCTCCTTAAAAAAAATATCATCATCCTCATCACTTTCATTGTCACTGTCATCGTCGTCATTATTACTGTCATCATCGTCATCGTCATATCCAGTAGCACCATTCCTTATCGAGGCACCACTACCTTCATAACCATAATAATTAATGTGGTCTACAACGCGGTTCATTATATTTTTGTAATCATCATCAAACTCTTTGTTAAATATAACATTAAACTGTGGATCATCCATATCTTCAATTACATGTAAATAAAAAAATTAATAGGTTTTTAATAAAATACCATAAATTAAAATAAATAATATTTAGTAGCGAAAAAAAACAATGAAAGACTTGGAAATAATAACTTTACTACAAACCTGTCAAGACCACAAAGGTGTTTCACTTGTTGGTAACAAATTCAATTGAGATATTCGTTCTGAAGATAGTTATTTTATCGGAATGCATAATAGAAACATTCTCCCTTATATTGAAAGAAGTAAATGATGCCTTGCATAAAATATCTGACTTTGTTTGCTGACATTGCTAAATTATTATCTACGTATCTTTTGTATAGATTTTGCGTTACGTATAATTGTCTGCACAAGTTCTGATATGTATGAGCTGGAAAAACTAAATATGGATGTCCTGTCATATCAAACATCATTTTTTTTTCACATGGTTTCTGAAAATTTATTGTTCTTTCTCTACTATTCAAGATTCCATGTCCGTACATTTTTTGAATATTATTGCTTGCATGGTTGATTACCTTCCCAAGATTTGAACTTTACACTTGTGAGTCCCCAGGACATCAATATTTTTATTGCTTTCTATAGAAAAGGCATTCATTAGTAGCCTTTATCATCTTTTTCTCTGTACCATTTATTTTTTCTTTCCCTACTTTTCTTGTTTTGGTTGATTGTCTTTATTTTTTGCTCATTCCCTTATTTCAATTTTTATTTTGTTAGCCTCCATCTTCTTGTGAACCATTGCTTTGCAATGTAATTTTTTTTGGGTCTTTTTTGGGTAATAAATATGCTATTATACAAGGCTACTTTTCCAACTTTTTTTTTGTTTGTGCTAGTATTTTAGCAAAGTCATACACCGCAACAAGGATACTTGAAAAATTGCCCATCCAAAATGTTGCACTTTATCTTAATTATTTCCGCCAATATTCATAACAAAAATACATATTGAGTTATTTAAACAAACATTCATAAAAATAAAAATATTATATGTTTACAGTAAATAGTTATACTAACTAAAATATTACATGTTTACGGTAAATTAAACAAAGTTCTGCTAACAATGCATTAATACAACATCCGTAAAAGAAAATTTGCTCTAAACTAACAGCTAATCTCTTAAATTACAATCCAAATAAAAACAAACAGACAACCTAACAATCCAATAACTCACTTAAGAAGTTCATAACTACAACAACATTTAAATAAAGAAATAAAGCAGTTAAAAACAACTGAAATGGTTACGCCCATATCTGACAGCTTCAAATGTTGAATAATAAATGAATGAAAACCAACTTTAAGGATGCATCAAATGAAAACTAATCTTTTCAAAACTGTCAACTCATTGTTTTGCAAGTGTAAACATGTATAAATAAATTATTAAGCATGTTAAATAACAAGACACCTTAAATTTAGCTAACATTTCAAAACAATAAATAAATTAATGCTTTAGGAAAGAGAGGCATATCATGTCAGCTAAGCATGTCCACCTCGCATATACATTCTCTTCAGCCATTTCAATTTCTCTTCAAGACCTCCCATACTAAACCATATTTCTCTCTTTCTTTTTAAACTCAGATACTCTATAGTGAAGTCATAAAAATCATCATTAATTGAGACTTAAGGAATTGAGGGGAGCTCAACGATAATCTCAAGAAAACTACAGCCTTGCCAATCTATATGCAAAGAAGTGGAATTACTCCTAGTCGACATGCTCTTAAGTAGTTGATCTCACATTGACATTAGCTGTGAGCCAATTTTAGACGTCTTTTTTTTTTCTAGCTCGAACCTTAGAAAAATCTCTTTCTTTTCTTTTTCCGCTTTCCTTGTGTTGTTGCTGCTCAACATATTCACCTCACCAATCATTCAAGAAATGTCATTCTGAAATTTGAAAACCCATCCTCCTCCGAATCACCACTTTCTTCTTCCAAATCAGCTTCAACAATGTTGACATTGCTAGTGCCAGGATCAACACTATCATTGCCACCAAGCACTCTTAACGATAGTGTCCACACATACTTTCTAGTAGCAAAAATTTTGGAATACATTCCATCAAAATTGAACTTCAAAGATGGTTCAATACCAGCATGTTTGAATTTTTTGGCTCCTTTAATTTCCTACATAAAAGAAATATATGTAATTAATGCAACATCATACAATAAATCAATTTAAGAAACAGGACAACAACAAATGAAATAGTTAATATCATGAAAATTAACCTGAATTTTTTCTTTCCACAACTCATCACTAGCCGAGATTGTTCCTAATTTGCTACTTCATCCCACACTAGTTTCAGAAATAAGATTTGTCCATATCCTTCAATCCTTTTTGTATCCATCCCATTTGTTTTTCAGTTGTGTTTTGGTGAATACATGGTCGGTTTGTTCTTTGAATGATATTTTAAGAAATTTCTAACTTGTTTTATCAAAATAAGTATTAGGTCTTATTCTCATGTTAATGGACTTATTGTATAGGTCACAAAATGTATACAATATTTTCTTTGTCCAAGCAGCTTTATCTATAGATTCAGTACCTTTCATTCTATATTTTAAAACATTCATCAAAGTTTGATAATATAATTCAAAAAAGTTAACAAAACCAGCATGTAATATCAACAACGAGACGATGATACTACCTTAATTATGTAATGTTTATGGGAAGGATCATAAGTAAAAAAAAATAATTTGAAATTAACTAAGGTTATGCATTGATTACCATTGTAATCAATCCAAGAAATGTGTTATCAACAAGCAACTGCTTTTAAAAAAAATAACACATTACCTATAGAACCTATACAACCAGTCGCCAAACATATTAAAAATTCACAGAAATCAATTATTGAAAATCAAAATAGTAATTAAAAACTGACATTAAATTACTATTTCCACTATTTTCTTAGTAAATTTGCATTGAGAATGGACTAATACGTTGCCCTTGTTGTTGTGACTAGTTTTGATTGATAGGTAGTCGAATTTTTTATTTCTCCTTATCTTCTTTTGTGGTTTCATATTTTTTTGGGTTTTTGCTTATAAGCTGTATTTTTTTGTATAATGGTTGTTTTTTTTATATGTTTAAAGGGAGGTTCATATGGAAAAATTCAATAAAATAAATACGGAATATTGTATCCTAAATAGGTTCATCAAGTTTCTAGTCATGTATTGTGATGTTGTATACTTACTTTGTGTTGTGGACAAAAAATGGTCTTATGTACCCCTTCTTTCCTTTCTAGTAACTTCAAGATACTTGTAAGAGTGACATGTTCTTCTTGCTATTTTGCTCTCCTAATTTATATCAATATCTTGCCTTTTTGAGATTATTAAAGTGTTACAAGAAGAAGTAATAAAATTATTAACAAGGGTTATTGAGTGCTTGCTTTAGCTAAAATTTTGAATTTTAGGTGCAATTCAATGTTTATGCAAGTGTAATTAGAGCTCTTGTAACTCATTTGTTAAAGACATAACATTTTAAAAAAAACGACTGATTCCTTTGAAATAAACTAAATAAAATAAAATCTAAGTTCAATTATAAACAACTAAAATAGACTGCAATTCTCAATACAAAAGCAGTTTATAAGAAATAGCTTTTTCAGCATTCATAATTGCCTTCACACATAAGTTAATGCAAAAGTAGCAACTAAATCCAAGCATTAACCCAAATAAAAAATGCAAAACCATTTTACAAGAAGCAGAACCTAAGTAACCTAAACTAATCAAACAAACAAAACTCCATCACATATAAGTTAATGCAAAAAAGATTAAAATTTCAAAAGAAAAAAGTAACTACCTTCAAGAATAGATTTCAATCGAAAAATTAATTAAACTAATGATGTAACTTGAACAATATGTTTCAGTTGCATGCTTCTAATATAATTTATTTAAGGAAAACAAACATGACCAAACAAACATAAATTATCAGTAACGATAATTAATCAGAAGAAAAATAATTAATCAAGCATTACATAAATTGAAATATGTAGTTAATTAAAAAAAAATTTTGGATGGACATGAAGAAACTCATGGTCGATGTTGAAACCATCTATGTTTCTCAAACCCTTACTTGTTGTCTTTTCAGTTAAACCACATATATTTGCGGTTTATTTATGAAAAAAAATGGAAGCATTGTCAGAAAACATCATAGGCAAATCTAAGTAAAATATCATTTGATTTGAGGAAGATGTGAGGGGCATGATATTAGAAATTGAAAAAAAAATGAAAAGAAAACCATTTCAGAGCTTATTCTTTGATGAATGAGCTAGAAGATCATTGAATCTTACCTCATTTACAACAAATACAATGATCTTTTCTGGAAATCTTAAAGTAATAAAATGAGTGCAAGCAAAAGAGATTTTGAAAGGAGAGAAGAGAAGTGAGGGGATGAGGGCTAGAGAAATCTCAACACTGCTGGTAATTTTTTTTTATTGGTGCAGAGGTGAGATAGACCACAAAAAGCAAGTCTGGATAGCTTATAAGAAACTGAGGTTGAACCTCGGTCTCTAATCGGTCCCACAATTATAAAAGTGTGCTTTAACCCTATCCAAACATAAAAAAATCTATGTTCCAACCCAACCTCAGTTGCACACACAAAACCAAACACCCTTTAAAAAACTTAGATTATACGATGCTGCTTCATTGTTTACACCTCATTTCTTTCTTTTATTTTGTTTTTTTATAAATTAGTTCTTAGATTTATTTTCTCTTGTTGATTTGGTATTTTCTCTCTCTCTTTTTTCATTTTTCTTTTTACAAATTGGTCATTATACTTTTCCCCATTTTGATTTGATTATTTTTGGACCTAATTGTATGAGATAAAGTTTTTAATTTAATTATAAATTAATTACTATATTAAAAAAGTTGTTAATTACTACACTAAAAAAATCAAGGTTCGCTCCATCTACTTCATTTTTCATAAAAGGTGGACCCTCTTTCTTTCTTTCTTCTTTTTTTATATAAAAAATTATCTTCCAATTTTTCTTCTTTCAAGTGAATGTTTTTTCCTCTTCTTTCAAATTCATCCTTCAATATTTTGTTGGTTTTTAATTGGTCATCATAATTTTTCTTTCAATTTGCTTTCTATGAAGTCATTACATCCTCAAACAAACATCTCGACATTTGGTTGATGCTCAATTTTATAAGCGTCTTTTTTTTTATCATATCATTAAATAAAAAATAAAGTATTTAAACCCAGTGGAGTCCATAATCCGGGTTGCGGGTTTGACGAATTAAACCACGAAACCTGAGTTAATCAAATATGTTGCCATTTCAATATTAAAAAAAAATGACATCATATTGAAATTTTTTTAAAGCCAAACCAAGCTTTTATTGATCATTTAGGTTGCTTTTGGACACACTAAGTCAACCTGATCACATAGTGGCAACTCCTATACGAGTTAATTTTAAACCCGAGTCAGGCAAGAAGTCAGGTTGAAAGATTTCAAGTTTGACCCTCTAGATTGGAGTTTAATAACAAAGCCAAATAGTTCATTTGTTTTTAAATTCCATATATCAATTTTTTTTTTGAGTGAATTCTTTTTGCCTTTATATCTTTCGATTTCATCATTTAATACTTGGTTGATTTTGAATTGGTCTTTATAATTTGTTTCAATTTACTTTTTATGAAGTTATCCCAGTCTTAAACAAAAGTCCTAGTATTTGATTGATGCTAAATTTTATGAATTTTTATTTTTGTTATCATATCATTAAGTAAATAATAGTTAAAAAAAAAACAAAGCATTGGCCAAATAGTTTCCTCCACTTGATTCTGCATATATATATAACTTCTAGATGTAAATCAAAAAACTTATGCATGCATCTAATTAAACAACCGAATAACCTTTGTGTAAAGTAATGAAAAAAATAAATTCATCAACAATAAACAATAATGAAATTGAGAAAACCAAGTGAAAAATGAAGATCAAGATATCTTACAACGCAACACGAGTAATTTACCTAGTCATGTTTAATAAATTTCTCTATCAAAATAAATTTGTAATAGAAAAAAAATACAAAATTTATAATAGAAACCGACACACACATAAAATTTATTGAAGAGTAATTATAAAAAAAACAATGCAAGGCTGCACATAACACATAAAATTTATTAAACAATACTTTAAAAAAAAAATGCAAGATTGCACACATGAAAAATCTTATAAAAAAATCAATATTAAAAAAAATAGTCTTTATAAAATTATGAAAAAACTATAGATGAATCATACTCACCTCTCTTAAAACTACACACACCTAATATCATTTAAAAATAATCAAAATCTAATGAAAACATAAACCAAAAATTTATTTGAAGAAATATATACAAATAATGCATTATTTTTTAAAAACTGAAAAAAAACAGGCCAGACGCTTGTAGGCCTGGTAAGCCAAGCCCAGCTTACCACGCCTAACGCTTGGCACAATGAAGCAACGGCCCGTGCTCGGGCTTGCAACGTCAGGCTCATGCACAAGCTTTTTTTTAATGTTTTTGTCCGCCCCAAATATATAAAAAAATGACGCGTCGCGTGTTTCAACTCAGAATTCGGCCACTGTGGTGGCTAGAAAAACGGGGTCCGTCGTTTTTCACCCAAAAATCTCATTTTCAACTTTTTTTTGACCCAAAACACCCAGAAAACACTATAGAGATCTTGTTAAACCAATCCATGACCATCAAAAAGCCAAAAAACCGCCCAAAACCCTGAAATCCACCGGAACAAAAATTCTTTTCAAGCTTAGATATGTTGTTTTAGGTGTTTTCAAGGTAAAAAAAAAAAACACTTAAACGTAATCCCCCTCATAATATTAAACCTTTTGACACAAAAATCAATTGTTTTGGTGGCCAGAATTTTCCCTAATGCTAACTTTCTCGCTCTAGGCTGGAATCCAACGACTCCCTCTCTCTCCTCCTAACAGAAAAGGGCTGAAAAAAGAGAAAAATGAAGTTAGGTACCAAAATATATTGTCTTGAAATTCAAGGGACCGGTCGTCTTATACCTAAAAAATATGAGGGATTAAAATGAATGTTTCAACAAAACTTTCAACCTGCCTCCCGTGTTACTTGAGATTTTCACTTCAGTCTCTTAGCTTTCAATTTAATCATCTCCTCTAAAAAAATATGCAATTAGGGGATAATTTGAGCTTCAAAGAGTCAACTCACACAAAATAAAAGTTTGAGGATTAAAGTTGTCATAACCTATTTTTTTGGGTTATTCCCATATTAATTTCTTTTTCTTAAAAAAAAAACTACAATAGTGCCATTTTGAACGGCACTGTTCTCCTTCTTCCCCTGTATACGCAGAGGCAAGGGAAGAATAGCTTTGCTACCCTGTATTTTTTCTTGCTTTCTTTCTTTCTCCTCACTTGCCCAAACCCTGACAAAACCCATGCCCCTCACCTGCCACCAAACAAAAATGCAGAGGGGACAAGCCCTGCAAGTGGCCTTGAGGCGGCTTCCTAGTGGCCGCCCGGCCACCTCTTACCCTTGTGCCATGATTGGACAGGGATAATAGATCTCTCTCCCCACTTTTTCCCTATAAATACGATAGAAAGAGAGGAATTGGTGGGGGCAAAATAGAGGAAAATAAGAGAGAAAAGAACGGAAAACAGAAGAAAAATAGAGTAAAGGTTGAGGAAAAAAAATAGAGGGAACCAAAGGGCATTTTCACGGTTGGAAAAAAAAACAGAGGGGGACGTCTGTTTGAAACCAAAGGAGCTGAAAACAAAAAAGAATAGAGAAAGGAATATCTGAGCAGAGGAAAAGAATAGAGAAGGGAAGATTTGAGCATAGGAAAAGAACAGAAAAACAAGAAAACAGAGGAGAAGAGAAGAACAATAACCTCCTTCTCTTTTGGTCTCTCTCTCCGTCGTTGGATGCAACACCGCCATCTCAAGGCACCATCAACAACTTCATTATCCGCCTCTCGCCATCTTCTTCCCCTTGCTGGTTGCGCTGCAACAATCTTGAAGAATAAAGAAGAAAACAATGCCTCTGCACAAAAAGAAAAAACAGCAACAATGATTGGTTGCTTCATCGTTGCTTGGAACCAACGCCCGATCATCTCCACCGCCATCTGCAGCACCGCTAGCAACCGCAGGTCAGCCCTCATCCCTTTCCCTTTCTTCTTTTTCTTCTTCTTCTTCAATCCCTGGCTGCTCGACTGTTCTGCATGAATAGTGGAGTGAATTAATTCACTCTCCACTGTTCATCGGGCCGATGTTGACAAAAAAAACAAATTCAAAATTCCAAAAATCTTTTAAAAAAATTTATGATTTTTCGCATTTTTATCAATTTTGCATAATACTGGTTTGTAATTTTATATCGTAAAGATACAAATCTGGTATTAAAATATATAGTTTTCTTCGAAATGTTAAAACAAAAAAAAATTAAAAAAAAATCTTGTTTTCATGCATACGGCCAAGTCTTTCAAAAGAAATTTTTTTTATATCATATTTTCATAAAAAAAAAAGACAATTCAAAAACATGTTTTAGCATGCATTTTGACTTTAATAACTAGTTTATTAAAGTCACGACAACTTGACCAATATTTCAAAAATTTTAAAAATATATTTCATTTTCTTTTAATATTAAAGATTTCAAACTTACACGTAAGACATATTCATGATATTAAAAATATAGTTCTTTTATATATAGACTTTAGAACGGTTAAGTTTTACCCAGTAAGATAAGAATCTCCTTACCGAAGAGAACTTTTCTTAAACTGTAGATGGACCAGCAATTGAAAATACAAGAAGACCTTAGATTTCTATCAGACAATTAAACAATGCAGCTTACCTTAGGTAGGATGTATTTGGGGTGCTAATACATTTTCTTTACACAACCAGTCCCCGTACCCGCTCTTTGAGACCGGTTAGAGTTCTTAGTGACCAAAATACTAGGTGTTGACTTTTATTTCCTTTCCCACTGATAAGAGACAAGAATTCCTTGTCTCCTCATATGTGTCAGATAGACACAATACTTAAGAGTTGATTGATCGCCGCGACGCCGCATACGTGCGACAAAAGTGAAAATTTTAAAAAAAATGCATTGCTCGTCATCCACCCTAAATATTAAAAAAAAAACGATGCGTCGCCTGCTTCAACCCAGAATCCGGCCATTATGGTGGCCGGAAAAATGAGGTAAGTCATTTTTCACCCAAAAATCCCATTTTCAATCCATTTTGACCAAAAACACCTAGAAAACACCATAGAGATCTTGTTAAACCAATCCATGGCCACAAAAAAGCTAAACCCCCCCAAAACCCGAAATCTACCCGGAATAAAAATTCTTCCTAAGCTTAGATATGTTGTTTTAGGTGTTTTCAAGGTAAAAAAAAACACATAAACGTAACCTCCTATAATATGGAACCTTTTAACATAAAAATCAACCATTTTGATAGCCGAAATCTTCTCCAACGACCACTTTCTCTCTCTAGACCGAAATCCAACGACTCCCTACCTCTCCTCCCAAAAAAAAAGGACCAATAAAAGAGGAAAATAAATTTAGGTACCAAAATATATTGTCTTGAAATTCAAGGGACCGATCGTCTTATACCTAAAAATATAGGGGATTAAAATAAATGTTTCAACGAAACTTTCAACCCACCCTCCATATTATCCGAGATTTTCACTTCAATCCCTTAACTTTCAATTCAATCCTCTCCTCTAAAAAAATATATAATCCAGGGTAATGTGAGCTTCAAAAGGTTAAATCATACAAAATAAAAATTAAAAAATTAAAGTAAATTTCTTTTAAAAATACATTGCTGCAATCCACCATAAATTAAAAGAAAATGTACAGTAATCATAAAAGTACAATGCTTTTTAGCTTTATATATAATTTATGTAAAATGACTAAATTTACTAAGATTTTAAAAGGTAAAGTCATTAAATTTAATAAATTTATCCTGCACACCACAGCGGCCGACTAGCTTGTATAATAATAATTAAAAAAAAGTCTTCTGTCAACAACAGTGTGGTAGAAGGGACGTCTTCCCTATTTGCTATCAGAGATGTGGCGCAACCGCAGCGGCTGACTTGATAACACCCGGAAGAAACCAGCCGGAAACGATCTAACATACGGAAATTCTAAAGTCACCCGTCCAGCTCTCTCGCTTTCAGCAACCAAAAACCTTTACATATCACAGTCACAGTCACAGTCGCCTCTGCGATTTTCTCAGGTCACCGGATTATCAGCCCGTGTTCCCAGCCGGTAAGTGCTTTCATAATTCCCCAGCTCTTTTGCTTTCAATTTATGCTTATTCTTTCATCTATTAGGGTTTGTTTTAATATATCCGATCCCTTTTGTTTCGGTTCCGGAAGTGTGATATATATCCACACACACAAAAGAAAAATATTCTAAACAAATAAAAAAACAGATTTCCTTTGTTTCGGTGAAATTCACTTTTGATTAGGTTGAGTCTTTCGGTTCCTAGGATTTTACCAAAATTTAACAAATTCGATGATTTAGGTCGTGTTTACCCTCAGAATTTCTTTTTTTTTGTAAAAACTAAGGAAACATTTTTATTAAATTAAAAAAAAAAACAAGGGACTCTTTAGCATAAAATATTAGAGGAAGCAAGGGATGGTGTTTTTCAATTTTCTAAAAAAATGGAGAATTTTCAAGAAACATGCATTTTCATTTTTAGTTAGTAAATGCATTTTCTTTAGTTTTCTGTTTCTTGGAAAAATTTTAAACTTTCCCACAAGTAATTGATTGGAGCCTAAATATTTCATCATGTTATTTTTGGTGATATAATAGATGGCTGAAGCAGGGTGTAGTAATGAGCGATTGACTAATGGTGAATTGAATGAGAAGGAAAAAGAATTGGATGATGGGACTGAAGAAAAGAAGGAATTTGTTGCTCCTGCGGTTGGGATGGAGTTTGAGTCTTATGATGATGCTTACAATTATTACAACTGTTATGCCAAGGAAGTGGGATTTCGTGTTAGGGTGAAGAACTCGTGGTTCAAGCGGAATAGTCGGGAGAAATATGGTGCAGTGCTTTGTTGCAGTAGTCAGGGTTTTAAAAGAATTAAAGATGTCAATCGTTTAAGAAAGGAAACAAGAACTGGTTGTCCTGCAATGGTAAGGATGAGGTTGGCGGACTCCAAGAGGTGGAGGGTGTTAGAGGTCATGCTTGAACACAACCACTCGTTAGGGGCTAAGATATACAGACCTGTTAAGAAGGTGAGTACTGGAAACAAAAGGAAGTCCCTTTCAAGTAATTCAGATGCTGAGGGACGTACCATTAAGTTGTATCGAGCACTTGTCATAGATTCAGAAGGTAATGGGAACTCAAGTCTGAATGCAAGAGATGTTATGAATTTTTCTGAACTTCCTGATCAACTGAACCTTAAAAGGGGTGATGCACAGGCTATTTATAACTACTTTTGTCGGATGCAGTTGACGAATCCAAACTTCTTTTATTTGATGGATCTCAATGATGAGGGGCATCTGAGAAATGTGTTTTGGGTTGATGCTAGGTCAAGGGCTTCTTGTGGTTACTTTGGTGATGTTGTTTATATTGACAACATGTATTTGTCAAGTAAATTTGAGATCCCACTGGTGGCATTTGTTGGAACGAATCACCATAGCCAGTCTGTTTTACTGGGCTGCGGCCTACTTGCAGGCGAGACAACTGAATCTTATATTTGGTTGTTCAAGGCATGGATTACATGTATGTCAGGTTGCAGTCCACAAACTATTATTACAGACAGGTGTAGAACTTTGCAAACCGCAATAGCAGAGGCGTTTCCAAGAGCTCATCATTGTTTTGGATTGTCGCATATCATGAAAAGAGTACCAGAAAAACTGGGAGGATTGCGCCACTATGATGCTATAAAAAAAGCGTTTATGAAAGCAGTTTATGAAACTTTGAAAGTGATTGAATTTGAAGTAGCATGGGGATTTATGGTCCAGCGATTTGGAGTTGGTGATCATGAATGGCTTCAGTCATTATATGAAGATCGTGTTCGGTGGGCTCCTGTTTATTTAAAAGACACAGTTTTTGCTGGAATGTCCGCTTCACGGTCAGGTGAGATCCTAAATCCATTTTTTGAGAGATACGTGCATAAACAAACTCCTTTAAAAGAATTTCTGGACAAGTATGAACTAGCATTACAAAAAAAGCACAAGGAAGAAACTATTGCAGATATTGAGTCCAGAAGCGTAGGCCCCGCTTTGAAAACCAGATGTTCATTTGAGTTGCAGCTGTCGAAGTTGTACAGCAAGGAAATATTCAAGAAGTTCCAATTTGAGGTGGAAGAAATGTATTCGTGTTTTAGCACCACACAGATACACGTTGACGGGCCAATCATTATATTTTTGGTCAAAGAGCGTGTTCTGGGTGAGAGTAATAGGAGGGAAATTAGAGACTTTGAGGTTTTATACAACAGAAGTGCAGGAGAGGTTCGTTGCATCTGCAGTTGCTTCAACTTCTATGGGTACTTATGCCGCCATGCATTGTGTGTGCTTAACTTCAATGGAGTAGAGGAGATCCCATGTAAGTATATACTGCCACGATGGAAAAAGGATTACAAGCGCTTGTATATTCCAGACCATAGTTCCAATGATGTTGATTCTACCGATCATATGCAATGGTTTAATCAATTGTATAGAAGTGCTTTACAAGTTGTGGAGGAAGGGGTGATTTCTCTTGAACATTACAGTGTCGCACTAGAAGCTTTTGAAGAGTCGCAAAATAGGGTTCGTGAGGTAGAAGAAAAGCAAGCATAATCCCGCCATAGGAAGCTGCTGCAAATTCTCTGTAAATATAATTGCAGTCTTGTAGGGCTGTGGTAGGGTGGCAAGATTGAACTGTTGGTCTTGCAATTGCAAGACTAGGGATTCTGAGTTGGGTGAGCATCTCTTTATACAAAAACAATAAGAGGAGCAGAGTCTCCAAATTCTTGTTGCCATTACCTTACTGCATTGGAACCATAGGGTAGCTAGGTGATGGCTGATTAAATAATTTCAGTCTTCTATGATTTTCCTCCCTCTCCATTTTGCTGAGGGTTGGCTTGTACCTGTTATTTTGTAGAGTGTAAAATACACAATTTCTTCATCTCCCATCTTTGCTTCAACCTAACTAGTAAAGTCTCTAGCAACCTGTAAGGTATTTACATCATAAGCTAAATAACATTTTATTTATATGTGACTTATGCATGGTTGCAAAATAGTGAGATTTAATTAGTTTTTTTTTTCAATCTATATACTATATATTCTCAAGTAATGGAAACTTTCCCTTCACTTTTTTATTTTATTTTTTTGAGGAAAATACCTAAACTAAACAAAGAAATCTCATTTATTTTTTTCCTTAATGTTTTATACTTTATTTTTTCTTCCCTTTTCCTACTTCTTTAGATTTTCGTTCATGCATTTACTAATTCAACATCTAAAACAATGAACTATATGCATAATCTCTTTTTTATTGATTTAATTTTAAGTGAATTTGGCATTGTATTTTCACTTATTTTAGTTGTAACTCTATTTGGTTTATTGTAGAAATACCTCAATTTAGTCCCCATCCTATGTACTCGTCTAAATTGGATCACAAATGTATCATGTTTACCAATTAGGTACCAATTGTTATAGAAAACTCTCAAGCAAGACCTATTAATATTCATTAATTTTCCTATCAATCGTTATTTAAAATGATGCCGTTCTATTGCATAGAATATGTACATTAGATGTAGTTAAAAAAAATCCCATTAGTTTGAAAATATTAACAGAAACGAACAAAAGGACTCAATTGAGAAATACAAGAGATATGTGGGGCCTAAGTGATAAGAATGTAAGAGTTTAGAATGTAATTGAGAATGTGTATACAAGTTAGGGACTGAATTAGGGTTCTCTTTATTTCAACCTTAAGTTGCTCCTTACAATATTTTCATATTGGCCCCTCATTTATTTTATTTTAATTTCACTACCATACATACATACATACATACATACATAAGAAATAATGATTTATTTTAATAAGAACTCCTCTACTCTTCAAACCTCTGTTCCAGTTACAGATCCCAACTTCTTTTACGTGGTAGATCTTAACGAGAAAGGATACATGAGAAATTTGTTTTGGACTGATGCAAGGTCTAGGGTTGCATCTGCTTATTTCTGTGATGTAATTGCAAGTGACACTGTGTGCTTGACATACAAATTTGAAGCACCACTGGTTGCATTTATTGGAGAAAACCACCATGCCATCCTCTTGGGCTGCGGTATGCTTGCCGGTGAAACCACTGAATCATATGCATGGCTGTAGAGGGCATGGCTTACTTGCATGTTAGGACGTCCTCCGCAAGCTATCATCACTGACCAATGTAGAACCTCGCAAACTGCTATTGCTGATGTTTCCCCAGAGCTTCTCATTGTTTTATTTTGTCACGTCTCATGCAAGGAATTCCAGATATACTCTGGGAGAATTGTTTTATTTTGAAGCAACTCAAGTATCATTGAATAGAAAGTAGTTCACTACTTCCTCGAGCCTGAGGAATTTGAAGCTGCTTGGGAAGATATGACACAGCGTCATGGAATTAGGGATCATAGATGGATCCAAGCATTACACGAAGACAGGAAAAGGTGGGTTCCAGCTTATTTGAAACAGACACTGGCAGGAATGTTACTGCTGCACTAAAATGAGACTGCCATCTTTAATTTCTTGAAGGACATCTGGATAGCCATGCTTCTCTCAAAGTAATTTGGGACAATTATGATCAAAGCTCTACAGGAAAATCATCGGCTTGAATCCTTGGCTGATATGGATTTGAGGAATTCAAGTTTTATGCTAAAACCAAGATGTTACTTGGAGCTGCAGCTGTCAAGGTTGTACAAAAAGAAAATCTTGAGGAGATTCATAAGGAGGTGGAGGGCATGTTCTCCTGTTTTAGAACAAGACAAGCTTATGTTGATGGGCAGGTGATGACATATATTGTCAAAGAACAAGTTGAAATTGAAGGAAGCAAGCGGGAGACTAGGGATGTTCTTTGTGCTTGTGGATTGTTTATTTATGTAGGCATGCATTAAATGTTCTTAACCAAAATGGCTTGGAGGAGATCCCGCCGCGATATATTCTCACACGATGGAGAAAAGATATGAAGCGTTCTTATGTTCTTGATCACAACTGCCGTGGTATTGATACTAATAGTCCAACTCACAGGTACGACCATTTGTACAGATGCTATGTGCAGGTTGTAGCGGAAGGAAGGAAATCACAAGATTAATGTTACGAAGGAAGCTATTGATGCGAAACCGTGGGATATAAATATTCAGAAATCCACAACAAAATTGATAAACAATCCAAGAAATTCAAAATTAAGGTTTGAAAAGAAACATGGACTAAAAATAGCCATGTATCTAAGAATTCAAGGTATTTAAAAAAAACTTGAACCCGTTAGTTATAACAAAACATGAACCCAAAATATACAAAGACGCCACAATGTCAGTTATACATTGATAGGTTAGTTGTTGATCTCTGTCTAAACAAAAAACATGTTTTGCACTTGGCAAAAACCTGAATTATTCAATAACAAAAGGCTGTCAAAATTTGACAACCATGAAAAACATATATAGTCCTTCTAAATAACCCTAATGGATAATTGATCTGAGGCCCAAAACAAAATCCAAAAAAATTAAAGCTCAAAACACTTAATAAACCCTAAGTAACGACTACTGGGTTGTCATGAACCCAAATTAAAGGTAAAGTCAAACAAGTCCACAACAATGAACATAATACAAAACCCTAATAATAAATATAGTTCTTCATGAAACAAGCTTAAATAGTCTAAAACAAACAAAGTACTCCAGCTCTCATTTCCTTAAGTAGCTAGGATAAATAAAGAATCTTTGCCACATTTAAAAACTATATTGTTGTTCATTAAAGATCCTTGTAGAATTAGAAAACTTCCAAAAATAAACTGCTAAATATCTTTGTATTATTAGGAAAAAAATCATTTTCAAATAAGAAATCCACAAGTCAAAAGGCAACACATAAAAAAATTCATGCAACACATTATGACCTATATCGTGATGCCTTTCTTAAATCTGATAGGCTTGAAATTTTAATTTAGTATAGAACAATACCTCTTGAAACTTTTGATAAAATTTCAACTCGATTCAACAATCGAATTTTGATGTATGCTTGTTAGTTCAAAACTAGACAATAGAAAACATTATTCTAAAATCCAAATCTGATTGTTCAACTCTTGCATAGATCGTATCATCCCTCTAAATATAAGAGGATTCGTCCTTGAATCTGTAACATGAAGAACACCCTCTAAAGGCAATAAATCACCTTCAACCCAAAACAAATGATCACCATCAGAACCCTGTATAGTCTTGTTAGCAAAGAAAATATTCTAAATAAACTTCTCCTTCACATACAAACTCTCATTTTCAGTCATATAGGAAGGGGAATCCTTAGTCAACCCTAATTACTTAGTATGGAGAAGCGATGGATTATTCGAGGTACTTAGAAGCACAGGAATGCAAAGCCAAATGGTAGTTAAAAAAAACAAGATCATTTGTCACTAGAAAACCCAAGAGAAAAAGGGTGAGAAAAAGGGTCAACAACGAACAAAAGCTGCAAGATAAGTTGGATAAGCTGAGAATTGAGCTAAGTAATAACATGAGTCAGCAAAAATTCTTAGAAAACCAGTTGTTTGAAGAAGAAAAGATGAAGGCCTTCTTAAACTAGTAGTTAAGAGAGAAGGATGAATGAATAGCTATATTAATGCAAAAATTAAAATGGGAAAACAACGATCAAGAGATGGCCATGAAGTTTTAGAAAATTATGCATGAGATACAAGAGCAATTGAAGAAAAGAGTGACCAAGTATGATAATCTAGTAAACAAGCATGTGATGTTGAAAAAGGAACTAGTAATTGTATAAAAGGGTTATGAGGACAGGAGACAATCTGACAAAGGATTGATAACTTTTTTGAAAAAAGAAATGGATCACAACAGAATGAGGTTGGAGACTGAAAAGAAAAAGAATAGATTGGCTAATCTCAGTATTGAGGAAGAAAGAAGCTTAAGAGCTCAATACAAGACACAAGCTGATGATGAGAGAGAAGCAAGAAAGGTAGCCGAGTCAAACATAAGAGAATATCAAAATAGAGCAAATGTTTTGAGAGATTGGGTCTCTATAGTCCAGTCTAAGCTAGAGTTGTAAAAGGAGGAGTTGAAGAAACTGAAAGAGCAAAACCTAAAATCTGAAGAAGAGTTGAGATAAAAATTCAAAGATTGGTATGATCACATCAGTCACTCCGATGTACAACTAAACATGAAGATAACTGAGCTCAACATTGAATAAGAAGAACTTTAGAGGGCTAGGAACCAAATTCAATAACTAGATAGGATAATTCAGATATTGGATAAGAACAACGAGTCACTAGCTACAAGCAACAATGCATTGCTTCAAGACAACACTTTGTTCCACTACAAGAATGAGCAGATAAACAAGTTGATTGGTATGGTGGCTCTGAAGGAAAATGAGCTGTGAGTGAAGGCCTCCATGATCTGTAATAATATTGGCAACTATGAAGGGTATTTGAGTGAGGTTTTAGCTTTTTTAAAAAAATGTAGCCAATATAGGGATGTCATTTGGGAATGAGTAGAGATGTATAAAAGTCTTATTCCATAATGTAAACTCCTTGTATGAACTACCTGTTTTTTGTGAATGAAAAGGGTTTAAACCCACTATTTTATAGTACCTTCTAATGTGTATGAAGTTCAACCAATTCGAGGACTTAGGAAAGATCTCTTCAAATCTATCAGACTATGGATTTCGCTCGTACTTAATAAGAAAGTCATGGATTAGCTCTTCGAACAAGTTAATCTATATCCGATACATGTGTACATATATTTGCATTCATAAGCATGCATACTTTCATATCTTAGAGTTTAAATGAGTGCATTCCAGGTTGAAATACAGGTCCTTAAAAAAGCTCAAATCCGTAGAGTTTACAACACTCGACTTTAACAAGAAATATGGAAGACGAAGAACGCACTTACCATGATGCCCACTTCCAAGAAGAGTTGGGTTCCCTGAAGGTCATGGTTCGCATGCTCGAGCAAACACTTAGAAATACTTCTGGTGAAAGCCCGTCCAATTGGTTTGCCACTTTTATTTAGAATCAAGCAACAAATCAACCCTAGGAAAGGATTGGCGAACAAAGTTAAAAACCTTAGTATAATGCAGCATTTGTGTAGACAACAATGCCAACACTGGCCCCTGTAGTTGTAGATACACTCGTTAGTGAATCTCATAAGAAAAAATCATATGAAGATATTAATCAGGATAAGATGGAAGCATTAGAAGCCAGAATAAGGGCTACTGAGGAAGTATATTTGTATGATCCCATTTAAGTCATGTAAATTTATTTGGTCCCGAACGTGGTTGCACTAAAGAAGTTCCATGCTTCTAATTTCATCAAATACACCGGAACCTAATGCCCTATCACCTATCTCAAGTCTTATTGTAACAAAATAAGAGAAGTAGTGTACGATGAAAACCTACTAATGCATTTTTTTTAGGACAATTTAAGTGGAGCAGCGCTAAGCTAATACATAAGACTAGATAACACAAAGATTTAAAGATGAAAAGATCTGATTGACATTTTCATCAAGCAATATAAGTACAATATGGATATTTTCCCTAGTAGAACCAGTTTTTTTCATCTAGAGAAAAGGGACAAAAAATACATGGGAGAGTATGCTAAAAAATGGAGGGATTTGGCTACATAGGTACATCCTTCACTTTTAAATAAAGAGATGATTACCTTATTCGTAAATACGCTCAAAGCATTATACTACAAGCACATGATGGGTAGTTTAGCACAACAATTCATTAATGTTGTGGTCGTGGCTAAGCGTATAGAGTAAGGGATAAAGAGTGGAAGAATTTCCATGCCTACTGAGAAAAAAAATCTTTCAAGGGAAGCAAAAAAAAAAGTCGATCATATCAAATGTGGCTACAGAGGTAAACCAAACCACTTCTAGAACTATAACACTCTATCCTCTTTATCCCAGATTTCCAGCATATCAATTTTAACTCTCTATTTCCCACCAAGAAACCTAAGACTTAAACCAACCAAGTCATTAATCAAATTGAGCACATAACAAAGAAAAATTACCAAAGAATCCAAGAACAACTACCCCTGTTACCATTACCCATGATCGAGATGTACCAAAAGCTATTAAGTATCATATAGGTAGCTTTGGTACCACTCGTGCCTTTGCAGCCACCATTTCCTAACTGGTATAAGCTAGACCTCACTTATGAGTACCACGTTGGCATTGCAAGACATAACATTCATACCTACAATGCCTTTAAGAAAAAGATCTTGTAGTTAATTAAAGCCTTTTCAAAATATGATTGACCTGAAATTTTCAATCAATATATAAAAATACCTATTGAAACTTCTAGTAAAATTTCAATTCAATCCAACGGTCAGATTAAGAGTTATGTTTGTTAGCGCAAAATTGGACAGTAAAAAACATTAAACTAAAATATGAATTTGATTGTTCAATCCTATAGAGGACTAACCAATAATGCAATGTTTTTTAAACAAAAAATTATGTATAATTTTATTGCTTCTCTGTATATGTGTGCCTGTGTGTAAGGTTGTAAGCATATGAAAACCTTGTAGCTGAAATGTACATAAAGGGTAAAATATACCAAGGCATATATTGTATCGGTCAAAGTGCAATAGGTACTTAAAAAAATTATTCAATCTAAATTATAGTATAAACTAAAAGAGGTAGTGCTTTTGTTGTGCATCACCTCACATAATACTATTCATTTCAATAGTGTTTTTTTTTTCCTTTGCCTTAGCCTTTGCCTTTGGTTTTGTTTTCTTTAAATATGTATTTCTTTTTCTAATTTTATACTTTAACATTTTATTTATTGGATATTGGTCTTCATAATTTATTGTGGTTTGCTTTATATATGGTTAGCTCGGTCTCATAACCCGTATCACGTGTTTGGAGAGTTGACTCGATTTTTTTTTATCTTTTTTAATTGACATTTTTTTTTCAATTTCATCCTTCAACATTAGGTTGATTGAGAATTAGACTTCATAATTTATTCTGGTTTGCTTTTTATAAGGTTATCGTAGTCTTATGACTTGAGTCATGAGTTTGGCGAGTTAATCTAGTTGACTCGTGTTT